>Ga0255128_1000170_pt1 | contig 27227 bp, 19 predicted proteins | sample Law_Miss_RepC_8d_FD_188562 | JGI IMG/M metagenome (GOLD analysis project Ga0255128, IMG submission 188562) | Freshwater microbial communities from St. Lawrence River, New York, United States - Law_Miss_RepC_8d | ecosystem: Environmental > Aquatic > Freshwater > River | place: USA: New York... | reverse complement strand
CGCCAAAAACTCATCGAGTTTGTCTCTCGTAACAAACCAGTGATCCTCAGGGCCAAGGTCAAGGTGGAATACGGGTAGTCGCCCTGACTCCGAATCGATCCGCTCTGAATGGACCTTGAGAGAGATTCCACGGCGCTCGAGCGTCAAAATCGCTTCTTCGAGAGAAGCAAGGGTACGGCAGAGCGACCTCATCCGATCCCCTTCAATCTTCGTACCATCTTCGTGAACGAAGTAGCTATCCCCAAGACCTTTCTCGAGAAGCTGCTGTTTCATCTCTTCTTCGGTCTGCACGTAGTACTTTTCTTTCTTTCCGCGAACGACCCGATAAAGTGGTGGTTGCGCAAGGTAGACGTGACCGCCTGCGACAAGCTGGTACATCTGTCGGTAGAAGAAGCACAGCAGCAGTGTGCGAATGTGCGAACCATCGATATCCGCGTCAGTCATGATGATGATGCGGTTATAACGACGCTTGGCGATGTCCTGATCCGCTCCAATCCCCGACCCAATCGCCTGGATCATGCTCATGACTTCTTCGTTAGCCAAGACCTTATCTTCGCGGCTCTTATAGGCATTGATGATTTTTCCGCGAAGAGGCAAGATCGCTTGCGTGTCGCGAAACCTTCCTCCTTCGGCACTTCCACCCGCAGAGTCACCTTCCACCAAATACAATTCGCATTCTTCCATCTTGTTGCTGATGCAATCGCGAAGTTTTCCTGGCAACCCGCCACCTCCAAGCGCATCTTTACGCTTGCGAAGTGCATCTTTGGCTTTGCGTGCAGCTTCGCGCGCTTCGGCTGCTAAAATACCCTTGCGGACCAACAGCTTGGCTGTCTTTGGATTCTCTTCGAGGTACTTCGAAAGCCCATCGCCAACGGCCATGTTGATTACGCTCTCGACATCCGAATTCCCAAGCTTGGTCTTCGTTTGTCCCTCAAACTGAGGATGCGGCACACGCACCGAGATCACGCAAGTCAAACCTTCGCGAAAGTCATCGCCAGTTGGGGTCAAGTCTTTGAACAGGCCTTCTTTTTTGCCGTAGGCATTGAGCGTTCGGGTCAGCGCTGAGCGGAACCCCGAGACGTGCGTTCCCCCTTCAAGGGTATGAATGTTGTTTACATAGGACTGCAATGTCTCTGTGTACTCTTCGGAATACTGCAAAGCGATCGTGTAACCGATTACGTCTTGATTGCCCTCGGTCTCGCGAGATCCTTCGATGACGATCACATCTTTGTGCAGCACATCGCTGGCCCGATTCAAGAACTCAACGAATTCCTCGATCCCGCGCTCGTAAAAGAACTCATCCCCTGAATTCGTCCGCTCATCGCGAACCTTGATCCGCACGCCACTGTTTAGAAACGCTAGTTCCTGAAGACGCTTTGCGAGAGTGTCGTAGACGAATTTTGTATTTTGAAAAATTTGCGAATCGGGTTTGAACGTCGTCTTCGTACCACGCTTGGTCGATGTCCCTGCTTCGCGAACTGGCCCCGTTGCAACCCCACGCTCGTAAGACTGCGTCCACATCTTGCCGTCGCGGTGCACTTCCACTTCACACCACTGCGAAAGGAAATTCACCACCGTGACCCCAACACCGTGAAGCCCACCGGAGGTTTGATAAGCCTTCTTTTCGAACTTCCCACCGAATTTCAGAACCGTCATCACCCCTTCAAGCGTGCTGATCTCACGACCCATCTTCTCCGAAAGGTCTGCGTGACGTTCTGCCGGAATCCCACGACCGTCGTCCTCTACCGTCACCGATCCGTCCGCATTGATCGATACCGAAACCGACTTGGCAAACCCCGCCATCGCTTCATCGATCGAGTTATCCACCACTTCGTACACCAAGTGATGCAACCCCTTCAAGGTCGTATCACCGATGTACATCCCAGGCCGCGCACGAACGTGCTCCAAGTCATTGAGGAACTTCAGATCCTCTGCGTTGTAATCGGTGCGATCCAACCCTACAGCTTGTGCCTCGGTCGCGGGCGTCTCAGCTTTGGAATTCTCTTCGTTCGATGCACTCATCTTCCGCCTGTTGGTTCTATCTAATTATGAAAAGTTGATCGGGAGTAATGATGTGTCACATTGCCTCACCCTACTCCCAACCCCTCCCCTGCGTGACGGCCTCCAGTATACCAAACTAACCCTCTGTGCGGGATATCCATCCCCCCGCCAAATCGGACTTCTACCCCCTTTCCCAGCCTATTTTCTCAGCGGTTTCTCTACCCGCCGGTGCCCGGGGAGCTTTCGATGCCGACAAGTAGCCAGTTTACAATTTGCCTCCCGGCACGCATGAACTCCGGCACGCTTGAACTCCGATCTCACCCCCTATCACTACCTACGATCTAGAATGCAAATTATTCACAGGGGAGTAAAACTACTAACAGCGTTTTACGGTTGACCATTTACGCGTATCTCCTATCATGTTTCACGATGTGATTGATCAATACTGGTAACTGTCCAAGTTGAAGTTGCGGTCAATTACTTCTGAAGGCTTACCCGAGGCTGGTAGCACTCCCGAAAACAGTAAGTATTAATTCTGCCCGGATTAATAGTTGAGAATTTAAGCTACGGTCGAACGATTCGATCGATGCCATTTACTCGTTTGTGACTCGCAAATGTCACCTGGAAGTGTTGGGAATCAATATGAACGTCAAATGCCTCTGAGCTTTAGGGATTTGTTTTTGACCAAAGCACGCCACATGGCCTCCGGCTGTGTGTCTGGCAAGTCAAACACTTGACCCTCTATCTCAATCTGAAATCATTCATATCGAACGATTTTGCTGGGTTGCCTCGCATCAATCCACATCGGACTATGCAACATTGCCCGAACTCGTGCACTGACTGATCCTTCGTCGATCCAATTCGCCGCTGCAATCAGTACGAGGATCGCCAATGAAGTACTACCCAAGTTTGCATTAGACCATTAAGCCCTATTTTATTTCACTTTAACTCCATATCCCACAGGATTGAAAACCATGGTTGACATCGAGCGAGTTGTAACGCTGGATGATCTGGTCGAAAGTGTCCCAGAAGACCTTGTGCGACAAGCCGAACAACGAAAAATTGCGTCCGAGAACCAAATTGTAGAAGCGAATTTCTCTGTAAAGGACCCATTGAACATGTCGAAAGATTTAAGCAAGGCGCAGCGTATTCGCCTCTACATGGAAAATAACCCAGGCTCACGTAACAAAGACATTGTCGAAGCACTCAAAGACTTCAGCGTTACCGCAGCCGACGTGGCGAACGTCAAAAGCATCGCAAAGCGACAAGGCACTCACGAACCAAGAGCCTACTCCAGCGATGCAGCACCAGTTCGCACCCCTCGCTCCGAGACGTCCACTGGGATCTCTAGCCCAGGCTCAAGCATCACACTGCCGGAACTAGAAGCAGGTGTCGCCTTCGTCAAAGCCGCCGGTTCAATCATGCGAGCCAAGCACCTGCTGATCATCATCGAGCAAATCAAGGCTTGCTAAACACGCTCGGTAAACCAATCGCATCGCAGTCTGCGCATTGACGTCAACGCATTGACGTCAACGCATCGATGTCAACGACTGCGATGCAAATCCGCTAACTACACAACCGCTAACTGCTCAACTCTGCGGCCCGAAGGGTGTTGTGAAGCAACATAGCGATCGTCAACGGACCAACGCCACCAGGTACCGGCGTTATCGCGGAGGCAACCTCAGAGACCGACTCGAAATCGACATCTCCAACTAATCGATCTTCCAACCGGTTAATTCCGATGTCTACCACCACCGCACCCGGCTTGACCATATCCCCTCGCAACCATTGGGGCTTGCCGATCGCCACAAACAAAATATCCGCCCTGCGGGTAACCGCCGCTATGTCCGTCGTCTGAGAGTGACAACAAGTCACCGTCGCATTCGCGTTCGAACTACCACGTGGACCAGCCTTCTGCAAACACATACTTACCAACGGCTTGCCAACAATCTCGCTGCGTCCGACAACGACAACTTCTTTCCCCGAAATCTCAATCCCACATCGATCAAGCAATTGCAAGACCCCATGCGGAGTACAAGGATAAAACCTTGCGCGACCTTGCGATAACAACCCCACATTCTCCGGCGAAAATGCATCGACATCCTTCCGCGGGGAAATGCGATCTAGGACCTGCTGCGTATCTAAATGCCCAGGCAATGGCAACTGCACCAATATCCCGTGCACACTCGAATCCCCATTGAGCTCATCGAGCAACCGAAGTAAATCATCCAAACCTGTCGCTGCCGGCAAACGAATCACCCTCGAAGCGATCCCAGCTTTCTCGCAAGCGATTTCTTTGTTGCGAACATACACTTGGCTCGCCGCGTCATCCCCTACTAAAACCGCTGCTAATTGTGGGCGAACCCCAGTCCTGGAAAACAACGCTTCGACCCCCTGGGCCGTTTCCCCTCGCAACGTGTTGGCAATCGCCTTTCCATCAAGAATTCTTGCACTCATGCTGGAGTTTTTCCGTACCAATGCCCACGAACCGAAAGCCAAAAATAAGCCGCTCTGTTATAACCTAAGGATTGGCAATGCGTAGTGGCTTTGAGCTAGATTCGTTGCGCCAACTTAGGATAATCTCCACGCTGCAAAGAATAATTACTGCAACAAAGAATCATCGCAACGAACAACAATCGCAGCGAATCAATCATCCAGCTTCAGGTAGGAACTATTTTTCATCATGTCGGATGCCACGAAACTCAGTGCCGTAGAGTTGATCAAAGACGCCAGCCACCACCTTCGCGGATCCATCGGCTCGGAGCTCCGAACCGATTCCACCCACTTTGGTAAAGACGATCTGCAACTTCTAAAATTCCACGGGACCTACCAGCAAGACGACCGTGAAGCACGCGGAGGAGCCACCGAATCTGGCAAATCGGAGAAAGCCTATTCGTTCATGGTTCGTTCCCGAATCCCTGCCGGTATCCTCACCGCCGAACAGCTTCTCGCACACCTCGACATCTGCGATACGATCGGAAATTCAACCCTCAAAATTACGACCCGGCAAGGTCTTCAGCTGCACGGTATTCTCAAATCAGATCTCCGCGATTGCATGCAGCGCATCAATGCCACAATGATGACCACCCTCGCAGCTTGCGGTGACGTCAACCGAAATACTATGGCTTGCCCAGCCCCAATCCAAGACAACATTCGCCCCGCTGTCCAAAAGCTCGCACTCGACATCTCCGACCACCTATCTCCACGCACCAAAGCCTACTACGAACTATGGCTAAAGGACTTGGACACAGGTAACGAAACCCTCGAAGGTGGATCGAACGAAGAAATCGAACCGATCTACGGCAAGACCTACCTGCCTCGTAAACTCAAGACGGCAATCGCCATCAGCGATGACAATTGCACCGATGTATACACCAATTGCATGGGCTTCATCGCCGTTGTCCGAGATGGTCATGTCATCGGCTACAACGTACTCGTCGGCGGTGGACTAGGTGTAACTCCGAGCGCGAAGAAAACGTTCCCCCGCTTGGCCACAAAACTCGCCTTCGTTACCCCCGAACAAGCCGTTGCGGTTGCAGAAGCCATTGTTAAAGTGCAAAGGGATTTCGGATATCGCGATGATCGCAAACGCGCACGCTTGAAGTACTTGGTACACGACCGTGGTATCGAATGGATGCGTCACCAAGTCGAAACCTATTACGGCAGCAAACTGCAAGATTGCACCCCGGATGACGTCACCGAACACCGTGATCACATGGGCTGGGAAGACCAAAAAGACGGCCGCTGGTTCTACGGTTTCAACGTTGAAAATGGCCGGCTATACGACAACGATAACCGAGCTTGGAAAACAGCCCTTCGAGATATCTGCGAAACGTTCAACCCAGAACTGCGACTGACCGCGCATCAAAGCATTCTCTTCTGCAATATCGATCCTAAAGACCGCTCGAAACTCGAGAACCTGATCAAAAAACGAGGCTTGCCCCTCACAGAAGACATTTCCAATGTTCGCCGCTGGTCTATCGCTTGCGTCGCACTCCCCACCTGCGGCTTGGCAATCACCGAAAGCGAACGCGCTCTGCCAGAAGTCATCGACCAAATGGAAGTCGTCCTCAACGAACTTGAACTCGACAAAGAACTCTTCACCGTCCGAATGACCGGATGCCCGAACGGTTGCGCCCGCCCCTACAATGCCGACATCGGCTTGGTCGGAAAAGCTAAAGGCAAATACACCGTGTTTGTCGGCGGATCGCGCCTGGGAACTCGCCTCGCGTACATCTACAAAGATCTCATCCCTCTTGAATCGATCGCTTCTACTCTCAAGCCGCTGTTTGTGGCTTTCAAGGAACAGCGATCCGGTACGGAGTCCTTTGGAGATTTCTGCGCAAGGCTCGGACAAGCAGCCGTCCAGCAAATCGGCTCCACGGGTGCTCCCGATTCGGACTCCAGTGATGAATCCGAAGCGGCTGAATAACTAGTACTCAGCGAATCTATTCCTGCTACCCAAGTAAGTGAAGGAGCAGGAATAAGAGCAGAAGCCCGAAGCTCGGATTGAACCGCAATCAAGGTGGCGGAGTGCTTGGGGCTAGTGGGCGTGTGATGGGGCTCGCTGGTTAGATCTAGAACGGCTTATACAAATCGCGAAAAATGGCATCCGTGCCAAACTGGGTGTTGGTGTTACACCCAGGCCACATCCTTGTAGCTTTTTTTCGCAAATTCATATGAGCCAGTCGTTCAACACTGCCCCCCAAGAATTACTGAACTCTTAGAAGTACTAGGCCCATAGAAATACAGGGCTCGTAGCAATACAGGACCCGTAAAAATGCCGGGCCCGCAGGACCAATCGCAATTAAGCGGCAGCGAGTTCCAATTGTGGCATGCCCATCGACCTTGCTTGGATCCCCTCGATGAATTCTTCGAAGATGCGGATATCTAAAGCGCTAGCTGCTGGGGACTCAGGGTGAAACTGGCAACCGACGACAAACCAGTCATCTTGCTTGCTCTCAATCCCTTCAATAACTCCGTCCTGGCATCGTGCCGTTACACGGAATGAGTCGGCGAGTCGATCGATCGCCATGTGATGCCGACTTGTTACTCGAATCTCACCTTCACCGTATACTCGACCGAGAATCGAGTTCGATTCGACAACCAAAGAGTGCCGATGATTAGGATCATGTGGGTCGCGATGCTGAAGCGCTTCAGGAAGATCGACAGGGATGTGGTAGAAGAGATTTCCACCTTCGGTAATGTTGATCAGTTGCAATCCAACTCCGATCGCCAGCAAGCTCATTTTGCGGCTTGCGATCTCCAAAGCCAATCGGCGATCGAATTCCTCGCGACGAGCTTCCATCGGCCGAACCGAGGAGTGAAGCATAAAGCCGTCTCGACGAGGATCTAAATCGGCACCGCCGACCAACATGAACCCGTCGAGCGTATCGAGGATTGGACCAAGGCTATCGAAGTCAGTCGTCGGAGGAAGCACCACCGGAATTCCGCCAGCATTGACGATCGAATCAAAATATCCCGATGCAAGATATGCATAAGCAGGTGCCCCTTGACTGGCCCCACGGTAATCACAATTCATCCCAATGAGCGGCTTACGTGCCATGCTTCGATTCCTCCGATGGTGAATAAGAAAAGATAAATCCTGAACCTTTGAATCCTTTCCAAAGGTCTTTAGCGAGCGGGGCGTAGATTAGGTAATCCAGGGCGCACAAGCAAGCTTAGCACCATATTTTGCGATATCTTGAAATGCTAGCTCTACATTGCGTGCTAGCATTTCATTGCAGCACAGGTCGTTGAGGTCACGGCGTCAATCGGGCAATCCGTTGCAGCCAAATCGAATATCGTGTGGAGTTTTCCAGCTTTTCGTCGATAATCGACCTGTAGAAGAAGCTCTCAAAACCCAGATTGGAGAGCCGGCAGCAGCAAGCTTGGTAGCAAACTTCGCAGCAAACATCGAGAAACACGAAAGCAATGTACTATGGCCAGCGATTCGCGACTCAAAGAGCAACTGCCACGTCTGACCGACGCAATCGTCGCTTCCTACCAAGCTTGCGACCGCATCAATCATCTCGGGCATTGCCCCCTCCCAAAATACGAAGTCGTCATTCAAATACTTGAAGACATCAAAGATATCCTCTACCCAGGATTTCGTAGGCGCGAAGGACTACATGCGGGAAACGTCACCTATCATGTCGGCAACCTGATCGATGCTTTGCATGACAAACTCACCACGCAAATCACCCGCGCTTTGATTCATGCAAATCGCGCTGCAAACTCCTCGGCACAAGGATGCGGGGAAGTCGAAGATTTAGAAGCCAAAGGGCAACAGATCGCGATTGCCCTGTTGGAAAAAATCCCATCCCTTCGCCAAGCACTTGCCAAAGATGTCGACGCCGCTTTTGCCGGTGATCCAAGCGTCACGAATCGCGATGAGATCATCTTCTGTTTCCCTGGCCTAGAAGCAGTAACCATTTACCGTATCGCCCATGAATTGTTCCGTTTGAAAGTCCCCTTTATTCCACGCATGATGGGTGAATGGGCTCACAAACAAACCGGTATCGATATCCATCCCGGAGCAAGCATCGGAGAGCATTTCTTTATCGACCACGGCACCGGTGTGGTCATCGGGGAGACTTGTAAAATCGGCGCCCACGTGAAGATCTATCAAGGGGTAACGCTCGGCGCATTGAGCTTCGCTACCGACTCGAACGGGGAGCTGGTTCGCGGTACGAAACGCCATCCGACCATCGAAGACCACGTGGTGATTTATGCAAACGCTACGATCCTCGGCGGAAACACGGTCATCGGACACCATAGCGTCATCGGTTCGAGCGTCTGGGTGACCTCAAGCGTTGCACCACACTCGACCGTCGTCCTGGAAAAACCAAAATTGCGCATCAGAAACGGCTCAGTCGACGACTCGCTCCTCGATCTGAACTATCAGATTTAGCTTCTCGCTGAAAACTCTCCGAAAGCTCCCGCACGAACGGAAACACTCTGCAATCTCTCCTTTTCTATTGACTTTTGCAGTATACTGACTCGTTCGCCCAATCTGAATGTTCGTCCCTTGCCGCATACTTCCTGACGTATGACCTCCCCTGCACCCTCCCAAAACCCTTCGCCACCTAAATCCTCTCCGAAAGGCCCGGTGCGCAACAATCCTTCTGGGTTTTGGTGGATTACTGCTCTGCTCATCGCGTCACTCCTGATACTCTTCTGGTCGGGAGTCCCAAACCCTTCACGCATCGACTACAGCTTCTTTCTCAGCGAACTCGAACGCAATAACATCAAACGCCTTACCGTTTACCCAACGGCCGCCGAAGGCTCATTTGTTGTCGCACCCGAGAAACCCATTACCTACGATATCCTGGGCCAGAAAGTCGAACCGAAAAAATCGACAAATGGTACGGTCGAACGCCTCTCCGAACGCTTCGAAGTGGCTTTGCCAAACGAAGGTGAAGTCCGCCAAGCCCTGTTCGAACGTCTGGACTCCATGCGTCGCGAAAGCGAAAAAGCAATTGCGAATGCCTCTGCAAACGGGGACGCTGCTTCGGGGAACGCGCAACCCTTCATCTACGATGTTGTCCCAAGCTCCAATTCCAACAGCCTCTATTTGCTGCTCTCCTTCGCTTCCCTCGCCCTCCTGGGCGCCGGACTGTACATGTTCCTTCGTCGCTCCCGCGAAAACATGATGGGAGGCGGATTCCTCAATAGTTTCACCCGTTCAACCGCTAAACGCTACGAACCGACCGACCAAGTCATCACCTTCGCCGATGTCGCGGGACTCGATGGGGTCAAAGCGGACCTCAAGGAAATCGTTGACTTCTTACGGGCCCCAGAGAAATTCCAGAAACTCGGCGGACGTGTCCCCAAAGGTGTCTTGCTAAACGGCCCACCGGGTACAGGAAAAACACTCCTCGCCCGCGCGATCGCCGGCGAAGCCGGTGTAGCTTTCTATTCTGTAAATGGTAGCGAATTCATCCAAATGTTCGTCGGTGTCGGCGCTTCGCGCGTCCGTGACTTGTTCGCGACCGCTAAAGAAAACTCGCCCGGAATCATCTTCATCGATGAAATCGACGCCGTTGGACGCCAACGCGGTGCCGGACTCGGCGGCGGACACGACGAAAGAGAACAGACCCTCAACCAAATCCTAAGCGAAATGGATGGGTTCTCACCCACCGAATCGGTCATCGTCGTGGCTTCCACCAACCGCCCAGACGTCCTTGACCCCGCTCTGCTTCGACCAGGTCGCTTCGACCGTCATATCACCGTCGGTCGACCAACGATGAAAGGTCGCGAAGAAATCCTCAAAGTCCACGTGCGCGATGTCCCGTTGGATAACGACGTCGATCTGCATCGCATCGCCCAAGCCACCGTAGGAATGACCGGGGCAGACCTCCGTAATATCGTCAACGAAGCCGCCCTCTGGGCCGCTCGAGCCGATAAAACACGCGTCTTCATGGCCGATTTCGACTACGCTCGCGATAAAGTCCTCATGGGGGCCAAACGCGAAGAAGTCATGCAAGAATCGGAAAAAGAAAAAACGGCCTACCACGAAGCCGGACACACCCTGGCCGCTTGGTTCCTGCCCGGCGCCCAGTCCGTTCACAAAGTCACTGTCATCCCTCGCGGTCAATCGCTCGGTAGTACACAAATCCTCCCCTCCGAAGACAAACTCAACCTCTCCCAACGCGAAATCCGAGACCAACTCGTCGTCCTGCTCGCCGGCCGTGCCGCAGAACAAATCATCTACCAAGAAACCAGCGTCGGTGCAGAGAACGACCTCGAACGAGCAACATCCCTGGCTCGACGTATGATCGCTCACTGGGGTATGAGCAAGAAACTCGGACCCGTCTCTTACAAACTCTCCGATAGCGATCCATTCCTCGGTCGAGAAATCCACCAACAACGACTCTTCAGCGAACACACCCTGGAAATCATCGATAACGAAATCGGCGAAACACTCAGACTCGCTGACCAGCAAGCAATCGAACTACTGAAGAACCACCACCAAGCCCTCGAACTTCTTAAAGATGCTCTCATGGCAAAAGAAGAACTCGACACCTCCGAAATCCGCGATCTCATCGGCCCGAGCGTCCACGACAAACCTTCTAATACCGACGCAGATGCCAAAGAAAAAACCTAACAACAGAAAATCAAACAGCAGCAAATCTGGCCAAGTTCGCTTCGAATTCCGTAAAGGGCATCAAAGCCAACCCCGCGAACGCGGACTCACCGAAGAATTCGCAAAGTCCAATGAGGATATCGATACCCAACGTTCCCAGAGAGTCAGCGGAAAAGGTGAACTGACTCGACGCCGGACCATCAAAGGTAATACGACAAACCCCCAAGGCAAAGATGCCTTCGATTCCCTGCAACTCGATACCCTCGACTCGTGCGTTCTTGGCCGTGTTTTGAGAGTCCATGGCTTGGAATCAATCGTTCAACTCGATTCCGGTAGCATCCTTCGCTGCGCCGTTCGCCGCGTCTTGAAAAACCTATCCACCGACCAACGACACGTCGTCGTAACCGGCGATCGCGTTCGTGTCGAAACCCAAGGTGCCGATCAAGGCTGGATCGTTCGCATCGAAACTCGAGAATCCGAACTGGCTCGAACAAGTCGCAATCGACGCCATGTGATCGCTGCAAACATCGATCAACTGCTTATCGTGACCAGCGCCGCAGAACCCTCCATAAAACCCAATCTCATCGACCGACTGCTTGCTACCGCCGAACAAAATAACCTTCCAGCTACCATTGTTATCAACAAGTGCGATCTGATCAGGCCCGCTATATTGCAACCCTTGATCGGCAGTTACGCTCAAATGGGTTACCGAGTCCTATGCCTCAGCGCAGCGAAAGGCTGGGGCGTCGAGGCTTTGGCAAAATCCCTCATAGGTCGTAACACCGTGGTGATCGGGCAAAGCGGCGTAGGCAAATCATCACTGCTCAACCGCATGGTCCCGGGCCTCGAACAGCGAGTTCAAGAAGTCAGCCAAGACAACCAAAAAGGTAAACACACTACCACAACCGCAGAATGGTTTTCCATCAACCAACAAAGCGCTGTGATCGATACCCCCGGTGTTCGGCAATTCCAATTGTGGGATATCATCCCCGCCGAACTGACTGGTTTATTCCGCGATATCCGACCCTTCGCATCCCACTGCAGATATCCGGATTGCACTCACCAGCATGAAAACGACTGCGCCGTAAAAGACGCAGTCGCCGATGGTCTACTCGATCCCCGTCGCTACGATAGCTACTCGCAAATACTAGATGCTCCAGCTTTCGCAGACGACGAGACAATCGACTTAAGCCAAGGTATGGACTAGGGAATACTAGTTCGCCAAAGCCTTCTCAATCGCTTCGGTCAGTTCCTTCGAAGTCGGCTCAACTCCCGATCCGAATCGACCCACAACATTTCCCTTGCGATCCAAAAGGAACTTCTCAAAGTTCCACTTGACCTTACCCTTGCCTGCTGGCTTGGTGTCAACACCCGTGAGGTAACCGTAGAGCGGGCAAGCCTTGCCGCTGCTGTCATCGTTGACGTTGACCTTGTCGAGCATGTCGAAAGTCACGCTGTACTTGCTGGAGCAAAACTGCTTGATCTCTTCATTCGTTCCTGGCTCTTGAGCCCCGAACTGATTGCAAGGTACTCCGACAACGGCCAAACCCTTCTCGGCATACTTCTCATGCAACTGTTGCAAACCGGTGTACTGCTTGGTGTATCCGCAACGGCTCGCAACGTTGACGAACAGCACGACCTTGCCTTCATACTCGCTTAAATCTACCGACTTGCCGTCGATGTTCTTCATGCTAAATGCCAACGCTGGCGGCGCATCCTTGACTGCTTCTTCAGCAAACGCCGCAGACATCAACGCCATCGCCACAATACCAGCCATAAGCTTCTTTGGACTCATAAAACCTCTCCTCAACGCACTCAAGAGAACTAAACGCAAACACTTTTACCAGATTCGAAATGCTGATTACAAGCATCAGGAAATTGTATACTAGGGTCAAGCTGATTCGACTAGCCAATCGGAGCCGCAGGAATTTTCTCGCCACGGATCAGATCATCAAAGGTCTCTCGCTCGCGAATGCAGTGCAATTGACCATCTTCGATCAACACTTCCGGAGCGCGAAAACGACCGTTGTAATTGCTGGACATCACGAAACCATAAGCACCTGCGACCTCAAGGATCAAGTAGTCTCCTACATTGGCTGGAGGCAATGCCCGCTTCGCTACAAATCCCCCCTCTTCTTGGGTGAAAATGTCGCCACTCTCGCACAAAGGACCACCTACGACCGTATCGAACAAGGCTTCGGCACTAGGAACCGCCCCTCGGTGGTAGATGGAAATCGGATGGTAAGCCCCATAGAGAATGGGTCGGGCCAAATCGTTAAATCCTGCGTCGAGCAAGTAAAAGCGATTCTCTCCCATGTTCTTCACCGCCCGAATCTCAGCGATCAAATAACCACTTTCGGCTACCAAGTATCGACCGGGCTCAATCTCCAATCGAATCGCATGCCCGAAGTCTTTTTCTAACCGCTTGCGTGTCTGATCCCACAACTGAAAGTACTTGTCGATATCAACGTAGCTCTGACCAACACGGTAAGGAACCGGCAACCCACCCCCTGCGCTGATCGTCGTAAGCGTCCTGCCGATCTGCTTGGCCACTCTCTCCAAAGCATCACACACCTGCGAAAGATGCTCCAAATCGGTCCCCGAACCGATATGCATATGCAACCCATCGATCACGATGTTGTGCATATCCGCTAATCGCAAACATCGATCGATGTCCCCATGCCATATACCGTGCTTCGATTGTGGACCACCCGTATTGGTCTTCTGACTGTGCCCATGCCCGAATCCAGGATTGACTCGCAAAGTAACGCTGGCTCCCGGTTGAACTTGACCGAGCTGTTCGATCATATCGGGAGAACCGCAGTTGACGTGCAAACCGAGCTTTTTGACCAACGCCAATGCTTCACGATCGAAAACATCGGCGGTGTAGACGATCCCTTCAGGTCCGTATCCGGCCGCCAAGGCTCTGTGCACTTCACCCGCACTGACCGCATCGACAACCACTCCAAGTCGTCTGAGGCGATCCAAAATCGCGATATTCGAACAAGCCTTTTGCGCATAGCGAATCAAGTCAAAGGCTCGCAGATCGTTTACCTTTTGCCTTATCGTAGCCATGTCGTAGACGTAACATGGTGTCCCATACTTCTGAACGATGGAATCAATCGTCATTCCAGAAATCTCTCGTCGAATCACTGGAAAACTGTTCGTTGCAGTCGACATACGTACGGAACTCTCCAATCAGAAATGCGTGGCTCAGTAAAATAAAAGCGTTCCAACCACGCCTCGGATAACGCTTGAACTCCCCCCAATTGTAGAAGGATTTCGCTAAGACTCCAGTTCCTTGCGCTTGCGCACACTCTGGGAATATCGCTCCATGAATTTCTTCTCTCGCGACGTCAGGGAATCTTTGCCACTAGCATGGATCTTCTCCAAAATGCGATCCGCTTCCCTAGCTTCCAACTGCTCGGTTGGTAACTCCCTATCCTCAGGCGAGTGAACTTTGAATTTTCTTCGCGCCCACCACTTCTTGATCGCTAACACACCCTCCTGCGGATCTTGTACCGCAGAAAAATTCCATCGCAGGAAAAAGTACATCGTCGCGAATAAGATCCCGAGCAAATGGATATCGTAAGCAACACCAGTACCGGGTTGCGAAACGAAATTGGTTAGCACGAAAAGAATTCCTAACACCCATGCAGGCATCGGGAAAACCAAAAAGTAAACCGTCGCGTTTGGATAGTTGTAAACAAACAGCATCGAAATACACAGCACTGCACCCGATGCTCCTAACACCGGCAATCCCGTTCCGCTAATCCCGCGAATCACCATCCAAACCACTCCACAAAACAAAGCAGAGAGGATGTAGATTCGAAGAAACTCTCGCCTTCCATAGCGGGCCTCAACAGACCGGCCCATGAAATACAAGCTGAGCATATTGAACAGCAAATGCGTTATCCCCGACGAGGAATGGGCAAACGCATAAGTCAGAGTCTTCCACCAATTCCAAGGCTGATACAAAGTATCGGGCCGCAACATCATCAGTTCGTTGACCCAACCTTGCTGCTGAGCCGTTACGTCACCGACGAGCATATTGACGAAAAATACGGCAACGTTGATCACGATCAACTGAGTGACCGCCGATCGCTGATTCCAACTCGGACGCAAATCTACGTCTTGATCATACTGATAATAGTCCCGGTCCTGGTATCCCATAAAACTCTTTATCGTAAGGACTATCGGCCCGGATTCTCTAACGTCGGAGGTCGATTCCCCGATGGGCTTTGCCCTCCAACCTGACCTTCTGGCTTACCTGCTTGGCCTTCGGGCTTACCTGGTTGGCCTTCGGGCTTGCTCGGCTCGCTCTTTGAATCGCCCGGCTGCTGTGGATCTGAAGGTGCCGGAGCGTCCTTAGGCATCTCACCCTCGGACGCTGGTTCCGCTGGCTTTGTCTCTCCTGGCGATGGCTCGCCAGCGGGTTGCGTTTGCTTGTCCCCAGCCTTCCTGTAAGCTTCCGACAAGTCGGTGCTAAAGAAGTCTTCTGGAGTCCCTAAGTCCAACGCTGCACTTTTCCAATTCGAAAGCGTTTGCTCAACGTTGAAGTCCAAATAATCCGCATCGTAAGCGCGTCGGAACTTCATGAATTCGAAGAGCACAAATCGGTCATCAAGCTCCTCATCAGCCAGCTTCTTATACCGTTCAATCGCTTTCAATACATCGCCGCCAACATCCTCAGTCATCACAACTGGATAATACCGGAAGACCTTGTCCCAACGCACAAACGATCCTTCGAACTTCTCAACCGACCCCTTGATGTCAGCTACATCGATCAACTGATTAGCTTCAAACATCAATCGACGAGCATCGACCATCATCTGCTGCTGCTCGGCCAACGCACGAACTTCCCAATACGAGTAGTTGACTTGATCTCGCAACGAGTTGGTCGTTCGGTAGTACTCCTCGGCACCCCGCAAATCGGTCGCCATCTCCAAAGCCTCAACGCGTTGCTCACGGGGCAATTCACTTGCTAGCTCTTGATAAGTCGGCTCGATCGCCATCGCAACTTCCGATGCCGTCATCTTCTCGAGAACACTTCGATCCGCATCAGCTTTCTCAAATGCCGCTAACTTTGCCTCAGGTACCTTCGTCTTCTTGCTAGCTATCACCTTGTCTCGTACCGATTGTGTGAGCTCCGCAAATTTCTCCTTAAGCTCAATCAGACTCTGCTTGGCGATCTCAAGACTTCGCAAAGTCACTGCAACCGAGCCAGTACCACCGAGCTCTCTATTGCCAAACTCTTTCCATTCCCGACCAGCCTTCTCCCATACAAACTTCGCCCGTTCGTCGAGTACCCCTTCGTCCTCGATGGCCTCTCCATGGTACATCTGCCATAACGGTGCATAGCTGTACAACAAGTGAGCAGACTTCTTGATCGGAATCCCCTCTTGAACCAACTTGTAGGCTTCCTCAAACCATTGCTTCCCAACAAGCCAATTATCTGGCTTGCGGTCAGGCCCCAGCGAATCATCACTGACTGCATTGAGCCCCTCTTCCACGAAATACTTGTGGAACTCTTTATCGTTGCGGAACAAATCTCTGTACTGAAGCTTCTCGTCGGCCTTGCCGAGCTTGTTGCCGACGTAATGCCCAAGCTCATACTGCAAAATTGGCTTGCGAGTGTTGAACTTGGTACCCTTCACCAAGTAATCAATCCCCTTCTTAACCCACTCGTAACGCTGACGGTAGTCTTCGAATTCCGGTGAAACGTTGTAACTCAAATTGTGAGCTTGATGCTGCCAAACACTGATGAAGTGCGGCTGTAGAAGCGCAATCTGGTTGAGCGTCGCAGAGAAACGATCGAAATACTTCTCTTCCTTAAAGTAGTCCGCTCGCAACCAGAGGATCGTCGAAGCAATTCCGCGCATCCCCAAAGTCGCTAACTTCATGCTCTCGCTCGTCGGATCCAACTTGCCCAGATCCGCTTGACCAATCGCGTAGCGGCTGCGCAGTTCCGCAATCTTTCCTGACCCACCAATCGGTGGACGACCAAGATAGAACAACGGTAGCAACAATCCGACAATCAACAGAATGTACAGGATTTTTCTTGTCAGAGAACGATTGTTCACGCTGCCATCTCCCGTGTCTTCAGGAAGAAATAACTCACCAAACTAGTCAAGATGAAGTACCCGAAGGCGATCGTTAAATGCCTGCCGAGCAACCCTCCAAACAAATTCACACCATAAGCCACAAAGTCCGCTGTACCGAGCTGATCAAAGTTCGGTACTGCACTCTTTAGCTGGGAAACCCCAGTCAAAATCCACGTATCCATCAAGCGGATGGCCTCTTCTAGTGTTCGGCTACCCAAGTCCATTTCAATCTGTGATCCGAGTTGCGATGGAACCCGAATCAAGGATTCGATCGGCCCCCCACCCTTGGTCGTAGATGCTTGCAACTGATCGACGAAGAATCCAAAGAATCCCAACACGATCGCCGCAACCGTAGCAATCATCGCTACCGGCCCCGACAAGAACGTCGAGAACATCACCCCAAAGCAAATGACGATAAACATCTGCAACCAAATGCTGATGTAACCTTTCACGAAGTTCCACCAAAACTGAAGGTCGGCTGGTCGGAGATACAAGTCCGCTGCTGCCATCCCCAAATACTGCCCTCGGTCCTGGCATCGAATCACAACCTGGAACTTCCCATCCGGTGCAATGTCTTTGAAGAAATCCAAATCCGCCGGTTGGCCATCCTTGAAACCCTTGAGCTTCGTTCGAATAGAGCGACGATCAACCTGGAACTCCTTAACCTTGAACGACTCTCGCTCAGTCTCTACTTTCTCATCAGAGCTGCGGAAGTAAATAATCCCTCCCACCGGTGTGACGATGTCACCCTTGTACGTTCGGAAAGCACTGATGGTTAAGTCATAGCTGATGACGTCTTTAAATAAGTTCGCATCGACTCCATCGAACTCCCAGACCGCCATCGAGAGCGAATCCCCTTCGATGTACTTCTGATACTCCGACATGTAGCCAACGTTATAACCTTCGTTCTTCACTCCGTCCCGGCCAGTAAAATCAAGCTTCTTGGCATAAATGGGGACTCTCGCCGTCAAATCATCGATCGGTGGCCCGACGACAATCTTGTCACCCTCTTTGCGAACAATGTGACGGTGACCCTTGGCTTCGTTCGTCGTCCCCCGCCCCTCATCATTTAGCGTGAAGGTGTGCGAGTGCTTATTGTCAATGTTGGTCTGACCAATCCGCCCTGAGGCGTCGATCGTGTCGACTTCGTGCGTGTGACTCAACCCACGCACGACGAACACGTAACTGAGCAATCCCATCAACAAAAGAACCAGTGTCCCGATAGCGGTGAATCCAAGCACCCGGCCAAGAAACAATTCCAATGGTCGAACCGGCTTGGTCACAATCGTATAAATCGTGCGACTCTTGATATCCATCGGGATACTGAAGCAACTTACGAAAAACCCGAGCACGATCACTAAGTAATTCGTCGCCGTCAACACGAACGAGATATACAGACGTGCTGGATAGTCCGCGTTCTGATCCAGATACCAACCCGCGAACATCATCGCGATAATAAAGATCCCGATAAGGACCAAAATCTTCTTACGAATGGATTCCTTGAACGCCAAGCCCGCGATCGCACCAGCTCGGCGGAACGAGAACTTGGGCAAGTCCACCGAGAACAACTGCCCGATGACCTGCGATACCTTCAAAAACCCTTCGACAGGACCGTGATTGACCACCGATACCAAATAGCCAACCAAAAATCCAAGAATGGATAAGGCAAGAGCTAGGATCATGCCATCGCGCAAGCCGTTGTGCTGAAACAACCACTCGCTGTAGGTCCAAAATTGTTCGGGAGTAAGTCTCATAATCGAAAAGCCTGATTCGTTACCGGGTGCTCAACCGTTCGCTGCTAAAGGATCCTAATTCTCGCCACGACCACCCCGACGACCGGGACGCTGCTCGCTCTCTTTAACAATATCCAAGAACAAGTCCTCCATAGTCGTTGTCGGATTGTCCATCCGTTGCAACTCTCCACCCGACTCTTCGATGATCTTCTTAATCTTGCCCTTCGCCTCGTCGCTCAACCCACTTGCGTGAATTTGCGTCACATCCTGCATCTTCAGCAGCGAATCAACGCGACCTAACTCCTTGAGCTCCCCTTGATGCAAGATCGCCACCCGATCGCAAACGTCTTGAACGTCGGCCAACTGGTGCGAACACAACAAAATCGTCTTACCCTCGTCGCGCAACCGAAGAATCAAATCCTTCATGTCCCGCGTACCCAACGGATCCAAACCCGTAGTCGGCTCGTCCAAAACCAAAAACTCTGGCTCATTGATCAACGCTTGAGCCAACCCGATGCGTCGAGTCATCCCCTTGGAATACTCTTTCAACTGACGGCGGCGAGCATGCTCTAGCTTCACCATCTTGATCAACTTCGCAGTCCGCTCGCGACGCTCTTCTGCGGACATATCAAACAGGCGGCCGTAAAAATCAAGCGTCTCGTCTGCATTGAGAAATTTGTACAGATAGGACTCTTCGGGCAAGTAACCGATCCGCTCGTTTTTCGAGACGTCTGTCGCATCCTTGCCGAACACGAAAACACGGCCTGACGTGGGAAACAACAACCCCAACATCAACTTGATCGTTGTGGATTTGCCCGAACCGTTCGGCCCCAACAAACCGAAAATCTCCCCGCGACGCACCTCCAAGTCCAGAGACTTCAATGCGTGTACCTTCTTACGCCCCCAAAAGTCTCGGTAGATTTTGCCAAGATTACGGGTCTCAACGATAATGTTGGTCGGATCGTTGGCCGATGTTGTGCCGGTAGGCGCCGAGTCCAATGCAGTTGCCATGGGTGCGGTCGACGGTGAAAAGGAGACGAAGGTTGCGGATTGCAGCCCGGGGTCTGACTATTAGCTCAGACAATAGCATGGTTCGTTTACGCCCCTTTCCTCCGTCCGGTTCAACTCTCCAGCCGTCGAAACGGCGAAAAAGGGCCAAATCCCCCCCCACCACAACCGGCGAGAATCCTATAATCCGCACATGCAACGCACAGACCCCGCATACTGCCAAGCCCTACGATTCCTCCTCGACCGTATCAATTATGAAAAAACGGTCGATCGCCCCTACCATGCAAGCGAATTTAAGCTCGCTCGTATGACCTATCTGCTCGAACAATTGGGGAATCCCCAACTCGCAACCCCCGTCCTGCACGTGGCGGGTACCAAAGGAAAAGGATCTGTCTGCTGGCTTCTGGCAGAAGCCCTCCGGCGAAGCGGCCTGAAAACCGGCCTGTTTACCTCCCCCCACCTCGTCCACCTCGAAGAACGGTTTGTGATCAACGGCTCCGCCGTCCCTCCATCGCTCCTCGTCAGCGGCGTAGATCAGATCCGCGAGGCCGAAGCAAAATGCAGCCAAAGCGAACACGGCCAGCCAACCTTCTTCGAACTCTCCACCGCCCTCGGCTGGGTCTTGTTCCGCCAAGCGAATACCGATGTCAATGTCATTGAAGTCGGCCTGGGCGGGCGACTCGATAGCACCAACATCTGCTCTCCTGCCCTTTGTGTGATCACCAGCATCAGCTACGACCACCAACAACAACTTGGCAACACACTCACCGAAATTGCCGGTGAAAAAGGTGGCATCATCAAAAATGACACCCCCGTGATCTGCGGAGCCCGCAACGAAGAAGCTGCAAAAGTCCTCCGCTCAATCGCTAAAAGCCGCAACGCAGAAATTCTCGAACTCGGTAAAGACTTCGAAGTCCAATGGACATCCCCAACCGAGATCAACTTCGATAATACGCCTCCCTCCAAATCGATTGCTTGCCCTCCATCGAAAATCTCCATCGCCTCAAATATCGCTTCGGCTGATCTTCGCACATTCGACCTTCGCATGATCGGGGCACACCAAGCAGACAACGCCGCGCTCGTTGTAGCCGCTTGGAAGAAACTGCAAGCTATCGGATGGAACCTCGACGACGATGCACTGGCTCAATCTCTGAAAGAAACCCAAGTCCCAGCACGCTTGGAATTCATCGCCAACTCTCCCCCTTGGATCCTCGATGCTGGACACAACGAAGCCTCCATCACCGCATTGCTCGATTCCCTCGATGCATACTTTCCTAACCACCAAATCTCGATCGTTTTCGCATGCTCTAAAGACAAAAAGTACCGCGAAATGCTCGAACTGATCATCCCCAAAGCTCACCGACTGGTGCTAACCCAATTCCAGTCCAACCCCCGCTTTACCCCCGTCGAGAAACTTCAAAGCCTAACCCATGAAATCCTCGACGGGTCCAATTCCACCAAGCGTCAACAACCCGAAATCTTCTCCGCACCCGATCTTGCTACCGCATTGAACTTCGTACAAAAGAATCCACTAGCAACACAGAAATCAAAGCCTGCGCCGGAGCTAGTCGTAATCACCGGATCGTTCTTCATCGCAGCAGAAGCAAAAGCACTTTTACTCGATGAATGCTAAATGAAATGGTTCTTCGGGATTCTTATTAGATGGTTTTGAATTGTATCGGTGTATCGGATTTGCAGCGCAGTGCTCGTGCTCAGTGAAACAGTGCTCGTGCTCAGTGAAACGGTGCTCGTGCTCGTAATCGAAAACAACCTGTAGTAGTGCTATCTTCGTTCAGTACTCAACCTACCTCTGAATGTATCTCAACTGATCTCGCTATCAGAGTACTAGCGCGAGCGCGAGCGCGAGCACGAGTACGAGTACGAGCACGAGTACGAGCACGAGCACGAGTACGAGCACGAGTACGAGCACGGGCCCGAATCGCAATCATCTTGGCCGCTGTTTTTCCTCAATAGCCAATAAACAACACTGTGCTTAGCAAGTATCCCTACTGAGCTAGCTTGCCGGTGAAAACATCCAACGCCCGGATCCACGGCCCTATGTAATGCCCGTGGTCATGATACGTCCGACCACTAAACATGTGCTGGTCGATCACACATGGCTCGTTGACGTAAATCCCGCCGCAGACCTCTAAATCAAATTTGCACTTTGCCACGGTCGCCATACGCAAGCCTTGGACAATCCCAGCCCGAGCCGGAATCTCGACTCCATGGCAAACACTGCACATGGGCCTCTTGTGCTCCCAAAACCATCGCGTAATGCGAAGCAGATCCTGATCCTCGCGAATGTACTCCGGCGCCCGCCCTCCACTGAAGAAAATCCCGGCATATTCCGCAGGATCGATTTCACTGAAAGCGATATCAGCCATGATGCTGTAGCCCTCCCACTCCTTGGTGATGGTCCACCCAGGCTTGACCTCATGCATGACCATCTGAAAAAGCCGCCGCTGTGGACCGGCGACCACCGGCTGATACCCCCCTTCGATCAAGCGGTAGTAAGGGTACAAGGTATCTACGGTCTCACTCGCATCTCCAACAACGATCAATACTTTGGCAGCCATAACTATTCTCCGGCGTTCTCTAATGCTTCACATCGATCTCGCAAGTGCTCGATCAAATACTTCGAATCAACTTCTTCGCCCGTCGCATTCCGCATCAGTTGCAGAGGTGTCCAAGCCCTCCCGGGTCGATGCACACGCTTGCGAAGCCAATGCACGAGAGGCTCAAATTCTCCCCGTGCGATTTGGTCATTCAATCCACCCAAATCCCGATCGGCCGCACGGAACAATTGCGCTGCGTAGATATTCCCAAGCGTGTACGTTGGGAAATATCCGATCAAACCAGCCGACCAGTGAACATCTTGAAGCACTCCCGACCGATCGTCAGGTGGAACCAAACCCAAATACTCTTCGACTTTCGCATTCCAAGCTGCTGGCAAATCGGCAGGATCAAGCTCGCTTGATACAAGCTCAAGCTCCAACTCGAAGCGAAGCAGAATGTGCAAGTTGTATGTCACTTCGTCCGCTTCAATCCGAATCAAACTCGGCTCGACACGTCGAAGCTCACCGACCAACTCGTCTACCGATCGCTTAGAGATCTGAGGGAAATAGGTCGAAGCAACGGGATGAGCCCAAACCCAAAACTCCTTCGACATCCCTACCATGTTTTCCCATAATCTCGATTGCGATTCGTGTATCCCCAGCGATGCGGCCGCCCCTACGGCAGTTCCATACCAGTTCGGATCAAGCCCCTGTTCGTACATCCCATGACCAGCTTCATGCAGTACTCCATACAACCCGCTCGAAAAAGATTCTGCGGTATACCGAGTCAAAATGCGATGATCGTGTGGACCAAGGGTCGTACAGAACGGATGGACCGTCTCGTCCAACCTTCCCCGCTGGAAATCAAATCCAATTCGCTGAGCAACCCATTTGGAAAAATCCCGCTGCGCTGACAAGTCAAAAGGCCCTTGCAGAACCCCTTTGGGCAATCGACTACTCGCCTCGCTCGCCCGCTTGACCAGCGGAACTAACGCACTTCGCAAATTCGATAAAATAGGCTTTAGCGAATCGACTCGCATACCCTCTTCGTAATGATCGAGCAACGCGTCGTAAAGCGTTTGGCCATCTTCCACCAAACATTGCGCCTCCTGACGCCTCAACTCCAAAATGCGGCGAAAGTAGGGCAAGAAATCTTCGTAACGATTCGCATCTTTGGCTTTCACCCAAGCCTGCTGGCCAAGACTCGTTCCCTTCGCTATTTCCTCCACGAGTGATTGCGGTAGCTTGCGAGAACGAAGGAAGTCTTTCCGCAGCGTCCTGAGGATCGTCACCGCTGGGGCAGGTACGCCATCGGAATCCGCTTCATGGGCCGCTTGGCTCCCCAAGCTACCCTCCAGCTCATCGAGCCACCCTTCGATTTTTGAATCTGTTCTTCGCCGGTGCACCAGTCCGCTCAAATATGCCAATTGCTGCGAGCGATACTCCGAAGCTTCCGGCGGCATTCCCGTATGCTCGTCCCATTCCAGAGCCGCAATGGTAGACTCCAAGAGCGATGTCTCTAACAAATGTTCACGCAACGATTCCAGGGGAGATGCCATCTGATTCTTTTCTAGTCAACGGATCGGCTAAATAACTTCCTACCATCTTAACAAAACAATCCTCACTTTGCCTCTCCACCCTCTGTGTCTCTGTGCCTCCGTGTTTCAAAATACAACGCGCGGACAGTGGAAACACAGAGCTACAGAGGACACGGAGAGTCGGTGCAAAAGATACAGATAAGGCTAAAAAAGACTCTGTTTCTCTGTGCCTCCGTGTTTCAAAAAAAAACCGCTTCCCAAATGGCACCTCTAAAGAATACGATATCTAATCTCTTCCCCCTGAGCACTCCTCTACACCGAAGCCCTACGATCGGATGCTAACTACCTTAAAGAACTTGGTGAAACCCAGCGTAGACCACTGTTTTTCGCTGTTGGGTTACCGCCATTGCCTCACCAGTGACTTTACGATCGACTCCACCCCTCGATCGAATGTCCTGAGCCTCATAGAAAGCCTACATCCGGTAGGCGTTGGCAATCCGCTGATTCGGCTTGGACCAAAGGATGGCGACGGTGGATATCTGATCCCCGACGATCTAAACGGAATTTCGGCATGCTATTCACCCGGTGTCAGCAACGTTTCGGGCTTTGAAAAAGACTGTGCGGAGTTAGGAATGAGAGTCTTTATGGCAGACCATTCCGTCAACGCTCCCGCTGAGCATCACGAAAACTTTCACTTCATCAAAAAGTTTGTCGGGGGCACAACGTTTGGCAAGTATATCACTCTCGATGACTGGGTCCGTGAAACGTTACCAAACGGGGCGAGTGACTTGATGCTTCAGATGGACATCGAAGGACAAGAATATGAGACGCTGTTTTCCACTTCGGACAAGCTAATGCGACGCTTTAGGATAATAGCCATTGAGTTCCACAATCTCGATCAGTTCTGGAATTTACCCTTCTTCCAAATCGCATCGCGCGCATTCGAGAAGATCCTTCAAACACACGCATGCGTCCATCTTCATCCGAACAACTGCTGTGGATCGATCAAAAAGGACGGTCTAGAAATCCCTAAGTTTATGGAATTTACCTTCTTGCGACGCGACCGCTTCAAAGGTGAAATCAAACCGTGGTGTTTCCCGAATCCACTCGACCGAGACAACACCAAAATGAAAACCCTCAAGCTACCTGCTTGCTGGTATCGGTAGCCAGAATGTCTAAAATGACGAAGCGGAACACCACCCCACCTCGAAAAAATGCTTTACTGATTGTCACCGCACCAAACAAAACCAACTAAAAACAAAGCGAATAACAAGGAAAATCCAAGCCTCATGAGCAATTCGAAAAGCCACGCTATTTTTCGACGCGTCGTGAGGTACTTGCCGCAACCCATCGCCTGCTCAATCGACCGGTTGAGCCCGGGATTATGGATGCGATTGGCCTTTGGGATCCAAGAACGACGGACCGATGACATTTTTGTTGTTTCATACCCCCGCTCCGGGAATACCTGGACCCGCTACATATTGGCTTACTTGAAGGCTGGCACTGCTAAGCCATTGAAAGCCACAGATGTCGGTAACTTGACACCAACCGTCTACGCCAACATACCGCAAGCAAACTCAGCAATATCTCCTCGGTTTATCAAAACCCACGAACCACTTCTTCATCTATACCCTAGATCTCTCTTTATTCATCGCGACCCGCGAGAATCCCTGGTTTCCTACTGGCACTTTGCTCGCCGCACTGGCATTTTCGCCGGATCCTTTTCCGAGTTCCTGCGAAGCAACGTAGCGATCCAACATCAGAGCTGGAAGGAACACATGCAAGCCATGCACAGAAAGGTTTTAAGCGACCCACGAAACATCCATGTCGTTCGGTACGACCAACTTCTCAACGATTTCCAAAATACCGTTGCAAAGGTGGTCGAATGGAGCGGCATCGGCAAAGGTGTCGACCTCGATGCGGTTTACAAACTTACTGCGATGGAGACCATGGCCGCAAGCGACCAAGAGTGCAACTCGCCTTTCCGCGCAATAAGCGGCGAGAGTTTTTTTGTGGATCGTGGAAAGGGATCGGATTGGCGAAACGTTTGGACCGCATCGGACTTAGACTGGCTTGCAAAGGATCGTGAAATGATTTCGATCATGGAGCAAAACGGCTACCTCTAAGCCAAGCTGCTCAATACTCGTATTGGTATCTTTCAAGAATCGTAGCGAATCTCTGATTCAGCACCTCGATGGTTTCGGGTAATAGCTTCGATCGAAAGCCCGAGGGAAGCCCCGACCTTTTGTGGCTGTGAAGGTCTTCGCTCTGCTTGGGTCGAGATTCCCGGTACATCAATTCGATGGTCCGCTCTCGCAGCGGAAGAAATCGACACAGCCTCTCCGTGAAAGCGTCAAAATCTTCGACTAGATCCTCATACTTCAGCACGATCCCCTCCTGGCAATGTTGTTGAACAACATCTAGCCTTTCAAAGGCCTCGATCAAATTGTTGATTCTACCAAGCACGTAGTCATCCAACGTGATTTTCTGGATTTCCTGACGTTGGACTTCTTGCCATTGGCGAATCTCTGGGTTCTTACTCAATGAATGACTGTGACGGAAAGAGTAGTACTCAGAGGTGAGAATTGCACGAGGATCACGTATTAAGCAAACCACCCGCTTGGATCTCACGAATTCAGGCTCAGTGACTGGCCCAAGAAGGAGATCTTCAAAGGGATTATCATCGACCTTGTGCGTAACGCGAATCGGTCCATAGACGCACCCTTGATCCTGAAAAGAAAGAGGTTTGGACCGGTCCACTTTCCGGTCATAAATCTCTTGCGCGAAGTTCACTCCCTTAAGCCCAATAACTTGCTTGAGAACCAGTGAATCGAAAAGCGAGCTTGCACATTTGTGAAACGTGAAAAAGTAAACAGACTGCGGCCGACGATTCGATGGGGTCAGTGCCGTCGAGACGGAATGCTGAAAACCGCGCAGAACCCGAGTGCTTTTTTCAAGTAGGCCCCTAGGAAGTCGATGCACTTTCTTTACACCTGGCACTTCGGATCCACCCTCAACACTTGCCAGCTGATTCTCTACCGGCCGTGGAGTTGGACCATGAGTGGTAGACTGGAAGATAATCCGCATGTTCGCAGCAGCTAAACGCCCAAGTGAGCTTTTCGCGACAAACAATGGTGCCTTTTCGTGGAATGAGATCGATTGGGCTAAAGGCACAATAGATGGCGGAATCGATGGAT
>Ga0255128_1000168_pt1 | contig 27339 bp, 31 predicted proteins | sample Law_Miss_RepC_8d_FD_188562 | JGI IMG/M metagenome (GOLD analysis project Ga0255128, IMG submission 188562) | Freshwater microbial communities from St. Lawrence River, New York, United States - Law_Miss_RepC_8d | ecosystem: Environmental > Aquatic > Freshwater > River | place: USA: New York... | reverse complement strand
GAGGTATTTGGCAGGCGGCTCACGTAACCAGCCCTTTCACCCCGCCATGATGGTCAAAGTGCTGATCTATGGCTACGCCAGAGGCGTGTTCAGTTCACGTAAGCTTGCCCGCAAGCTGCACGAAGACGTGGCGTTTCGCCTGCTCGGGGCAGGCAACTTCCCGGCGCACCGCACGCTGAGCGACTTTCGGGCGTTTCACCTCAAGGAGCTCAGCGATCTGTTCGTGCAAGTCGTTCGACTGGCGCGCGAGATGGGGCTGCTCAAGCTGGGCACCATCGCGGTGGACGGCACCAAGATCAAAGCCAACGCGAGCCGCCACAAGGCCATGAGCTACGACCGAATGCTCAAGGCCGAGGCCGAACTCAAGGCGCAGATAGCTGGACAGGGTATTGGGTCCTGACCCCGTTGGCCTTCAATTTGGCCACTCCCAACTGAAAGTTCAAAAGTGACAGATTGAAGGGAAACCGACACCTGGCGCCGGCACCCGTTGCCGTTGATCGACTATGAGCACGCGCCGAGTCGATCATAGCGGGGTCGGATCGGATGAGCGCAGCAGCTTGATTTGAGCTCGATAGGTCGAGCTGCTACGCGCGGTTGCGAACGGCTCGCGCAGTTCCTATTTGATCCAGTGGTGCAAACCAAGGTCATCGGCAGACATTTGATACTTGTCGATCTGAATTCGCGACGAACTGATCGAGCAGTCCGTGGGTCCTCGCTCAATCTTTGCACCAGAGCCAACCGTCACACCTGAGTGTCGCTCCAAGGCTCCTGCCTAAACATCTTGTCGAGAATCGATACCAACTTGTGCAGCAGGTTTAGCTCGTCGCTGTCCAGCGTCGCCATGCGTTGTACCAACAATTCGGTGCGTTGTTTCGCGAGCTTGCGCGCCACCGCCGCCCCTTTCGGCGTAATGTGTATCAGGTTGTTGTAGCTGCCGGAAGGGCCCGCGCGCGACACCAACCCAGCAATCTCCATGCGTCCGACGATCTGCGTCATTGTCGGCAACTTGACCCCCTCGTTGCGCGCTAGATCGCTGACGCGCATGGCTCCGCCGATCAACAACGCACTAAGGACTGCGCTCTGGGCGACGGTCACGGGCGCGGATTTCATTTCACGTCGCATGGCGACGCCAATGCGCATCAGCCGGGGTCGCAGTTCATCTGCGATCACCTGGCGTCTGTTGGGCTTCACGGTTTCATTCAAGGTAGACCAGCATGGCTGCAGTGGGATTCGAAGATTCGGATGGGCAAGCCATTTGTAATGGCCAGCGCAACATATGTCGCAGAGCACCGTCTGGCGCGCTCGCGTACGGAGGGAAATTCTGCCCGACCACCTCCACACAGCGACCAAAGCTTGGTGCAACGCTTGAAAACGAGTATACCGGCGAGTTCCTCGCGGAATTGGCGAGGCCAATCCCGTATGCGGGTTTGCCCTCATTGTATAAATTAGTTAGCCTACCTAATATACGAACCATATTTCGTGAAGGAGACTAGAAATGCATGTCAATAGCGCTTCCCATCCCGCGTCTGGTGGCTGCCCTCATTTGGCGAACCGTGCCGCCCAACTCCGGGACACGTTGCCGAGTTTTCCGCCGCCCCGAATAGATCCGATGGACCCGCCGCCGGTCTACGCAGAAATGCGCAATGCGAAGATACTTGGAAAGGCCCGGTTGTGGGACGGCAAGGATGCATGGCTTATCACGCGCTATGACGACGTGCGCGCGGTACTGAGCGATCCGCGCTTCAGCTCCAACATCACGCTGTCCGGCTATCCCACGGTCAGCGCGGCTATGAAAGTGGCGCGTGGCAACAACCGTACCTTCATCACCATGGATCCACCAGACCACACGGAGCAGCGCAGGATGCTAACGGGGGAGTTCTCCGTCAAGCGCGTCGAAGCCTTCCGTCCCAGGATCAAGGAGATCGTCTATCACCTGATCGATAAGATCCAGGCGTGCGAGCAACCCGTCGACTTGGTCGAGGCGCTCACGTTGGCGACGCCTGCGCTCGCTATCTGCGAATTGCTCGGCGTTCCCTATGAGGATCATGACTTCTTCCAGGCCCAGGCGATGATCCTCACGTCCAGCACGGCCACGGTCGAGCAGGCGCAGGCCGCGAATGAGGCGCTGTGCGAAAAATACCTGACGCAGTTGGTGCGCCGAAAAATGAAGGAACCGACGGACGACCTCCTCAGTCGTCTCGTGGTCAACCATGTCAAGAAGGGGAATTTGACCGAGGTTCAGGTGGTGTCCCTGGCGCGTCTTCTTCTAATTGCGGGCCATGAGACCACGGCTAACACGACCGCCATGGGTGTGCTGTTGCTGTTGCAGCGTCCGGCGGTGTGGGAAGAATTGCACCAGAACACCGCGCTCGTGCCGCAGGCGATCGAGGAGATGCTGCGCTTTGTGGACGTGACGCAATCTGGGAAGCGGCGTGTTGCGTTGGAGGACGTGGTCATTGGCGACCAGCTCATCTGTGCGGGCGACGCCGTCGTCGTACTGAGTGTGGCGGCCAATCGCGATGAATCGGCCTTCCAGGCGCCTGAGGATTTCAATATCCACCGCGAGGCACGACATCAGGTTTCCTTCGGCTACGGCATTCACCAGTGCATCGGACAGCCCCTAGCCAGGATGGAGATGCACGTCGTCTTCGAAGCACTGTTGCAGCGCATGCCCAAGTGACCTGCCCCCTGTGGCCGTACCAATCTAAATTCCAGAAGTCCGAGGTTTGCAAGATTAACTGATCCCCGCATCGGTCTTGCTCTCTTGCTTTGCATCGCCAGTTAACTGGCGATGCAAAGCGGCGAAGGTTGCTGGCGGCACACGCCCACAGCTACTGTGCGGCCTGATCTCGTTGTAGTCGGTTCTCCAGGTGGCGATAGCTTGGCGGGCTTGCTCCAATGATTCAAACCAGTTCTCATCAAGGCATTCATCGCGGAAAGTGCCGTTGAAGCTCTCGATGTACGCGTTCTGGGTCGGACTGCCTGGCTCAATCAGGATGTGTTTGATGCCGTGCTTTTGCGCCCACGTCATGAACGCCCTGCAAGTGAATTCCGGTCCGTTGTCGGTTCTCACTTCCTTGGGGTAGCCCCGAAACATGGCTGCACGGTCCAGCAAGCGCGTGACGTAATCACCGCCAATGCCGAAGTCTGCCGTGATGTCCACGCACTCATGACTGAAGTCATCTGCCACCGTGAGGCATTTGATGCGCCGTGACACGGCGCCAGGTCTGTTAATCGCATCGCTCACAAAGTCCATGCTCCAAGTCTGGTTCACCGCCAGCGCAGCCACCAGTGGCACGCGCACGCCAATGCGTTTGGCCTTCTTACGTTTCCTGATGGACAAGCCTTCAGCGGTGTAAAGGCGGTACACCCGCTTGTGATTGATGTTCGGATACTGCGGACGCAGCACGTCGTGAATCATGCGGTAGCCCCAACGCCTACGGGCGTGGGCAGTCTGCACAATTTGTTCACGCAGTTCCACATTGAGCGCACTGGTCTGGCCCACATGGCGGTATGTGTCTCGGCTTAGCCCCACAAGTGCGCAGGCGTGGCGTTCAGACAGGTGGTGTTCACTCACCATGCTCCGAACAGCCTCGCGTTTGACTTGTGGGGCTAGCGCTTTGTGCCAAAAACGCTCTTGAGGGCATGGATGTCCAGATGCGCCTCAGCCAGCAGGCGCTTGAGCTTGCCGTTCTCAAGTTCGAGCTCGCGTAAACGCTTGGCCTCGCTGACGTCCATGCCGCCGTACTTGGAGCGCCACTTGTAAAACGACGCATCACTGAAGCCGTGTTTACGGCCGATCTCCTTGATCGGCATGCCGGCTTCGGCCTGCCGCAGGAAACCAATGATCTGCTCTTCGCTGAATTTGCTTGTTCTCATGTCCATCATTCTCCAATGTGATGGACTTCTTGGAAATATGGCTGGTACGGTTTATGGGGGGCAGGTCACAAGTTGCGTCTGGCCGTTCCATTCGAGGCGCTCGAATTTAAACCGGACACGCTTATGTACGGCGTCAAGGCGCTTCCAGTAACTTGGTAGTCAAGGCCATCAAGAAAATTAAGGAGCACAACCCCATGAAGATCACTATCTATCCCGAAAAATGCTGCGGCTCCGGTCAATGCGTGATGAACGCACCGGCGGTGTTCGACCAGCGCGACGAAGACGGCATCGTAGTGCTGCTCAACGAAACCCCTCCGGTCGAACAGCACGTTAATGTGAGGCGATCGGCGCAGATCTGTCCTGCACTCGCGATCCGGATCGAGGAGGATCGCCAGTGAAAGCACCGGAGCGCATCGTGGTCGTGGGCGCGTCAGCCGCAGGGGCCAGTGCCGCGCATGCGCTGCGCGCTGCGGGCTATGGCGGTGCGCTCGCGCTGGTCGGAGAAGAAAGCGATCTGCCCTACGATCGCCCGCCACTTTCAAAGCAAGCGCTCTTGGGTCCATGGCAGCCGGAGAAGTTGCAGCTCATCAATGCAGCCGGATACAGCGAGATGGCGATCGACCTCGTTCTGGGGAGCCGCGCGGTCCAACTCGACCTCGACCAGCGCACGGTACGCCTTAGCGATGGAGAGCGCCTGGCGTTCGACGGCTTGATCATTGCGACCGGTTCGTCGCCCAGAATGCTGCCGTCGCTTTCTGCAGCTGTCAATGTCCACAGCCTCAGAACCACCGGCGATGCGATGAAGCTGCGCCAAGTGTTCGAGAAGAAGAACGCGCGGCTGGCGGTGATCGGTGCCGGCTTTGTAGGCACCGAGCTCGCCGCTACGGCGCGCATGGCTGGCCTGTCGGTCACGCTCATCGACTCGGCAGCCAACCCGCTCGAAGCCCGGCTCGGACCCACCGTCGGAAAGTTGCTGACACAACTGCACCGCGCCCAGGGGGTAGATCTGCGCATGGGGGTCAGTATGGAGGGGGCCGTCGGATCTTTGCCGGGGCAGCGCATCGAGGCACTTCGATTGAGCGATGGCTCGATGGTCGAGTGCGATGCCGTGGTCGTTGCCATCGGCGCTGCACCTAACATAGACTGGCTCAAGAACAGCGGCCTGCAATTGGGTAACGGCGTCGAATGCGACTCGTTTTGTCGCGTCGCCGAAGGAATCTACGCGGCTGGCGATGTTGCCGAATGGCTTCATCCGGGCTACGGCAGGCGCTTGCGCATCGAGCACCGCACAAATGCTGCCGAACAGGCGGTCGCCGCAGCGAAAAACATGCTCGGGGCGAACACGCCTTATGCGCCCATGCCATTTTTCTGGTCGGACCAGTACGAGGCCAAGCTCCAGATGCATGGAGTCGTCTCGCATACGAACGACGTTCGGGTGCTTCACGGAACGCTGGACGACGCGCGTTTCGCTCTTGGTTTCTACGCGCATGAAAGTCTGACAGGGGTTTTGAGTTGGGGTGCCCCGAAGCAGGCACGCCAGTGGATTCCGGTGTTGAGAAGCCATTGGAAGAGTTTTTAGCAAAGCGGCACACTGTAAATGAAGTCGATGCGGGCTTTGACGATGATGCGAATCGACTTGAGCAGAGGTGCCTTTAATAATGAACGTCAAAGGAGACAAAGATGAATGCGATAAGGTTTGTTCGATTGTTTTTTTGTGCCGCTCTGTCGGCGGTAGCGCTTGTTAATTCGGCTTGGTCACAGCCGAGAGTCTTTCCGCATGGTCCCGTAAAGCTGCTGGTTGGATTCGGGCCGGGTGGAGGTACCGATATCACGGCCCGGCTCATTGCCGATGACCTCAGTAAAATGTGGGGGCAGCCGGTCGTGATCGAGAACAAGCCGGGTGCTAACGGTGCCATCGCAAGCACGCAGGTCGCGCGCGCAGTGCCCGACGGTCTCACCCTGCTGGTGATGCCTCCCACCACCATGATGATTGATGCCGCGTGGCGGCCGAACGTTGCCATCGATCCGGCGAAGGAACTGACGATGATCGCGGGTCTTGCATCCACGCCTCTTGTGTTCACGGTCAACAGCAACTCACCGATGAACAACGTGCGCGATTTCGTCGCGACGGCGAAACAGACGACGAGTGGATTGAACTACGGGTGGGGCAATCCAGGTATGCGAGTTGTGGCGCAATTGTTCAGCGAGGTGGCGCAGGTCAAGATGTTCCCGGTCGGCTACAAGTCAGCGGGACAGAGCGTTCCAGCATTGATTGCCGGCGATGTTCAGATGCTGCTGATCGATCCGGGCCCGGTTGCCGGCCTTATCAAGGCCGGCAAGGTCAAGGCGCTGGCGGTCACCACGCCCACCCGCTCGCCGATGCTGCCGGATGTACCGACGCTGCGTGAACAAGGGATAGATCTCGACTGGACAGGGTTCATCGCGCTCTATGGCCCCGCACACCTTCCTGCCAACGTCCGCACGAAGATCCAGGCCGACGTGGCGACCGTTCTCAAGCGCGCCACAATCCAGAGCCGTTTGTTTGCGGCCGGCATGGACGCCAGCACGATGACCCCGAAAGAATTGGATGTCTGGCTTGACAATGTGCGCAAGCGCATCCATGGCGTGATGTCGACGCCGGGCTTCTCGTTGGACTGACACCGCTCATCCTTTTTGCTTCTACAACGCTCTGGCCAGTATCCCTGTCGACTACAAAATTAGCATGAAATACACAAACTTGGGTCTCTATATCGACGGCGAGTGGCTGGGCACCAGCTCCGGCGGCATACAGCCAGTGAGCAACCCCGCTGACGATTTGACGTTGGGCGAGTTGCCGCTGGCGGGTGTGGCGGAGCTTGATCGTGCCCTTGATGCGGCGAGTCGAGGTTTTGCACTTTGGAGGCGCACATCGGCCCACGACCGCTATACGCTCCTGCGTAAAGTGGCGCTTTTGGTTCGAGAACGTCATCAGCGCATGGCCGAACTGATAACTCTAGATCAGGGCAAGCCGCTGGCTGAGTCGTTGATGGAGGTTAAAGCCGCAGCGGACCACATCGAATGGTATGCCGAGGAAGGTCGGCGTGCATATGGCCGCGTGATCGCACCGCGGGGCCCTTCCGTTCGCGCCAGCGTTATCCGTGAGCCGGTAGGCCCGGTTGCGGCATTCACGCCGTGGAACTTTCCGATTAACCAGGCCGTGAGAAAGATTGCAGGTGCGCTTGCGGCAGGATGCTCCATTGTGATCAAGGGGCCGGAGGATACGCCGGGTTCCGTGGTCGAGCTGGTGCGTTGTTTTGCTGACGCCGGGTTACCGGATGGCGTTTTGAACCTGGTATTTGGACGGCCCGCAGAGGTTTCGGCGCATCTCATTCCATCACCTGTCATCCGAAAGATTTCGTTTACCGGTTCTGTGCCGGTAGGCAAGGCACTCGCTGCCCTGGCGGGTACCCATATGAAGCGTGCCACGATGGAACTGGGCGGCCACGCACCGTTTATCGTCTTCGCCGATGCCGATCTTCAGTCTGCAGCCACAATTGCTGTGGCCCTAAAGCACCGCAATGCCGGCCAAGTGTGTGCTGCACCGTCACGGTTTTACCTGCACGAAAGCATCCATGATGAATTCGTGAAAGCTTTTGTCGAAAAGTCGCGGGCGCTCAAACTTGGCTCCGGCACGCAGAAAGCGACGCAGATGGGTCCGCTCACGATGTTCAAACGGGTCGAAGCCATGCAGCGTCTGACTGAGGACGCGTGCGCTCACGGCGCCAAGGTCGTGACTGGTGGTGAGCGCCTTGGTGATTCGGGCTGCTTTTTCCAGCCCACCACGCTGACAGATGTGTCCGAAAAGGCTTTGGTCTCCTTTGAAGAGCCCTTCGGCCCGATCGCTCCTATGTATCGGTTCAGGGGGTTTGACGAGGTGGTCGCCCGCGCGAACGCGCTTCCGTTCGGGCTTTCAGCGTTCGTTTTTACAAAGTCGCTGAAGACCTCCATCGACGTTTCCAATGAGCTTGAAAGTGGCATGATTTCTATCAATCATTATGGCTTAGCTTTGCCAGAGACACCTTTTGGCGGCATCAAGGACAGCGGTTACGGAAGCGAAGGCGGCACTGAAGGGCTCGACGCTTATCTGTCGACCAAGTTCGTTTCTGAGCTGGGCGTCTGACCACCCCAATATGCCCCGCCCCGACCTAGAGCGTGTTAACCTGAAGTTCCTCCCCCAAAAGAGCGATTTTCCCCTCTCAAACAGCCGCAATTGAGGTTCCGCGTTCTGTCTACATTTTTATTTGACTGATCAGGTCGAGAGCGCGTTTTTGCTTTGCCGTGGGCGTAGTGGTGATCTGGAAAGTAGGTGCGTCCTTAGCGCCGTTGGGTGTGCGGCAGCTATTGCGCGTGATGGTTGAGAGGTCCTGCATCAAGGAGTGCAAACTGTGTGCTGGAGTGCCGTCGTCCAGCATGAGGCTTGCCACCTTCTTCATCGCCGCATCCGAGCGCTGGGCCGGGGCCACCGGGTCGCGCGTAAGCTTGGCCTGCTGATCGCAATCGGCAAACATCAACTCGCGCCAAGCCTCGCGCATGTGCCACTCCACGTAATAGGCCAACATGCAAAGAAAGATGTGCGCACGCACCCGACCCTCCAGGTGGTGATGAATCGGTCGCACTTTCAAGTCGACCGTCTTGAGCGAACGAAACGCGCGCTCCACCTGGGCCAGGCATTGGCTGTGGGCTCAATGCGCAGCTTCAAAGGCAGATGTACGAGCTCAGCGGCCATGGCTTCGCCCAGGTTGGCTGCTGGCGTATTACTTTTCAGGCGCGCCAACACGTTCAAGACATGCTCACCACTGGGCTTGCCAGACTCCAGCGCCAACTCGGCGGCGACCAGCACCGCATCAAGTCCGTGCACCGGTACGGCAGCCAGAACTTGCGCCATGACCGTATCACCGCCAGATTTGCGCACAAGAATAGCTTGCAGTTGCTTGAACGCCGCAGGCATGGTCTCAAACGGTGCGCCGTTGCGCAGCCCGCCGGGTTTGCGTTCGAGCAGGCTGATGTAGTGCTGCCAGTCGTAGAAGGTTTGGCTGCGATCAAAGCAGCGCGGGTGCGCTGCCACCCGCACGCCATCGGCCACGGCGGCAATATGGTCATGGTAGATCCGCAGGCTGACGACACTGTTGGCGTGCTCAGTGGGAACCCTGTACCCGTTTGCCTGCAAATCTCTTTGATCGACTGTTTGTCCCGAAAGTACAAACGCCTTATCTTGGCTAATGTTCCCACTTTGATCACTCCTGTCTCCTGTGCATAACTTGGCATGCACAGACTTTCTAACAGGGGTCAAATTTCAATGAAAATATCTGGCCTTAAGGGGTCAATTCTGAGTGGAATTCAACACCAGATCAACGCCAACTCGTGTAATCTCACTCATGGCACTTCCCCTTTCAAAGGTTTTAGATTGACTCCGAAAAACCAATCTTGGCACTTGATGCCGTTACCGGAAAGTGGGGAGTCCCTTCGTATTTGATTTGATCGAAGTTTTCGACCTCAAGCGCACCGATTTGCACAAAAAGTACGATTCCCCCTGATCGAGCGCTGCAAGCCGCGCAAACCCGGGCGACCGCAGGGCCAACGGGCAACGCTGCAAGACCGTAAGTCAGGAGCGGCATTCGCCGCAAGGATTGCTTAAAACCTAAGCAAAATCACGTTCTCGGCTCTTCGCGGCGCGCATCGTAGCCACGACGGCCTCAGGAGGGCTGGCCCGTCGTCGCCGCGTGCCGTCGATCGTCCTCGGCGTGCAGGTAGATGGCGGTCGTCTCCAATGACGCGTGCCGCAGGTTCTTCTGGATGAAACGCAGATCCGTTCCCGCATCGGCCTGGTGGGTGGCCGCCGTATGTCGTAGCCAATGCGTGGAAGCACGCCGCAACGTGGCGGCACCTGCTGGATCGTCGGCCTGCCGCGCATCGGCTGCGGGGACGAAGATGTCCTTGACGATCAAGTAGACCGCCGTCGATGTGAGGCAGCGACCGTTGCCACCGGCTATTGCCATGATCAACGGCGTGCGCTCGTCGGGTCGAGGCAGCGCCGCCAGACCATGGAAGGCGCGATAGCGCCCCAGGTCGGCCATCCAGGCATCGCTGACCGGCACATCCCCTGGCACGCCACCCTTGCCAATGACCTGGAGCCACCATTTGCCGCGCCGCTGCGCCAGATCGCAGGCGCGCGCCTGCGCCGCCTCGGCCGCGCGCAACCCCGCGCCGTGCAGTAGCCGCAGAACCCAGCGCGCACGCTCGCGGTGCTGCTCCTCACGCCCAGTGTCACGCGGCATGCCTTCGACGAAGTCAAGCACAAATTGCCACAACGCCTGGTCGAGATAGCGCTCGACGGCGGCCCGTCGCAGGTAGCCCACGGTGTGGCCTGTGCGGCCGCGCCGCAAGGCCAGCGGATTGCCTGCCAGATAGCCCGCGGCGACCAGGTAGTTGAACAGTCCCGACAGGATTCCCAAGGCGTGGCGCACGCTGCGCGCCGACAGTGGCCCGTCGAACAGCCGCCGGCCGCCACCGCGCCGGGGCAGCCTCGGATCGATCCAGTCCTCGCTGGGTTGGGCCAGGAAGGCTTCGTAGGCCAGCAGGTCCTCGCGCGTCAGGCTCGACAGTGGCTTACCTTGGCCACGGGTGGCCCAGACGAGCAGCCGTTCAACTTCTTTGCGATAACTGCGCAGCGTGTGCGGCGAGTTGGCGTATTCCGCGAGCCAGGCACGCACGGCTTCAAGATCCGTATCCGCCGAGAGCTGGCATACGCCGCCCCGGGCCCGGTTGCTGCCCTGACGGCCGTCGAGCGTGCCGACAGCCCTCGGATCCGCCATGCCGGTGGTCGCTACGGCTTCGATCAGGTCACAGGAGGCTGGCATCGGATCAGGCATGTTTTGAGAGGCGGTTGCGCAAGGGTACAGACTTTTTTCTTTTGATAAGAAGCATTATCGTAAATTTATGGATTGAAAGATTACATATATAACGTAATACATGGATATACACTTCATTCAATATTGAATTTGAAGGAGACCCCTGATGACTCGGACCAGTGATACCCGTTTGCGCACGCGCGAGGCCGCTTCAAAAATCGTTGCCGGCGGACGGCCCGCGCATGCGATCACGGTCGACCTGATCTATGCGGAAATTCGCCAGGGCAGCCGCACCACGATCAATGACGAGCTCAAGCTCTGGAAAGACGAGCAGGCCAAGGTGGATGCGCTCAGCGCCGCGCTGCCGCCGGCGGTGGCCAACGCCATGCTGGCCACCTGGGCGATAGCCGTGGAGCACGGCGAACAGGCCTTTGACGGCCGTCGCGCCGAGGTCGAAGGCGAGTTGGCGCAGGCGGTGAGCCGGGCTGAAGCCGCCGAGGCAACCCAGGCCAGCCTGCAGGCAGAGCTGGCAACACTCAAGGCTCAACTCGACGACGCGCGTGGGGAAGCCCTGGCAGCGCGCGAAGAAACCCGTGGCGAACGGGAGGCGAAGGCGTCGGCGCTGGAGAAGCTGGATGCTCTGGCGCTGCGCTTGGCGTCCGACGCCGATGAGGCCGTACGCCGGCTGGATGGGCTGCGCGACTCGTACGAGCAGCGGTTGCAGCAGCAGCGCGAGGCGCACGCAGCCGCGGAGGCGTCGTTTCGCGAGGAATTGGCGCGCGCCACGGAACGGCTTGAAGGGGTGCAAAGGCATGTGATGCAGCAGGTCAGCGAGGCGCGTGTGGCGCAAAAGCGCGCGGAGGATCAACTGGCCAAGGCCGTGCAGCGCGGCGAGCGCTTGGGTACCGAGCTCGAAGCGTTGCGCGCCCAGGCGGCAACGCTGGCCATGCAGTTGCAGCGTGCTACACAGGATCACCAAGCCGCGGCCACGCAGGCGGTCCAGGCGCAGGCCGAACGCGACGAGCTCAAGGTGCAGTTGGCCAATACGGCGGGTCGGCTGGAAGGCACACAACAGCAGGTGCGTGAGTGGGAGGCGCGGGCGGCGGCGTTGGCCAGCGTTCCAGCTCGGACCGGGAAGGCCCGTCGAGCATCGGGAGACGCGACGAAGCCGCCGGAGGAGCAGTCCTTGCTGTAGTTTTTGGGGCCGTTTACTGCGATCCGCGCTTCCACTGGGAAAAATTCATATGGATCAAATACTCCATTCAAGATTGCCGCCTGTGACACCCGTCCTGTCACTTCCCCAGCAAGGGGGTGCGCTGCTCGTTTTACCTTTTCGAGGGGTTGGGCAGAAATAGCCACTTTGGCAGTGACAGGGAAGGCCCGGCCAAATTCGTCCGGCGCATAACAACTTGAACTTTTGCTACTTTTTGGCTTAAGTATCATTTTTACCCGTATCCCGGCATACCCCCTTACAGCACGCGCTATTTGAGGCAGGATCTTCGAAAAACAGCTCGTACGCCCAAGTTGAGTGATAGTGTTTTGAATTCAGCAAGCTTCAAACATGGTAGCTGAACATCTAAGGTGATCATATGCCAACAAAATTCAAGGTAATTATTTCCATATTGATCTTGATTCTCTTCGGAGTGACAGGTTTGTATGAATTTTCGATGAATCTTCGAATGGCTGGATGGGCCGCATTTTTCTTGGGTGCGTTTATGGTGTTTTCCATCTGGATCTTTCCTGAGGTAAGCAGGGATGATCCTATGGACACCAATTGAGCAGCGGAGAATGTTTATCTGATTGTTCCTGCCCCGGGTTGGATCAAGAAATCGATCTAGGGGCGGCAGACGCAGATGTGCGGTCGTTCTGTTTGATTTAGCGCAAGTTCATTGGCACAGCATTGGCTGCCAGTGACCACCTGCTTAACCTAGTGCATCCTGATGAGATTCAATGATTTTCGCAATCGCTCGATCAATGACCGTGACGCGTTCTGGACCGAGCAGGCCGCGCTTGTGGACTGGCAGAAGCCCTTCAACCGGGTGTGCAACCACGACAAGCCACCGTTCACGCACTGGTTCGAGGGGGGACTGACCAACCTGTGTCACAACGCGGTGGACCGCCACCTGAAAGACCGCGCCGACCAGAACGCGCTGATCTACGTATCGACCGAAACCGACACCGAGCGCAGCTACAGCTTCCGCGAACTGCACGCGGAGGTGCAGCGCATGGCGGCCGTGCTGCTGGACCAGGGTGTGAAGAAGGGCGACCGGGTGCTGATCTACATGCCCATGATCCCCGAGGCCACCTTCGCCATGCTGGCCTGCGCGCGCATCGGCGCCATCCATTCGGTGGTGTTCGGCGGCTTTGCCAGCCATTCGCTGGCCAACCGCATCGACGACGCATCGCCCGTGGCCATCGTGAGCGCGGATGCGGGCTCGCGCGGCGGCAAGGTGGTGGAATACAAGCCGCTGCTGGACGAGGCCATCCGCCTCTCCAGCCACAAGCCGGCTTCGGTGATCCTGGTCAACCGTGGCCTGGCTCCCATGAGCCTGGTGCCCGGGCGCGACCACGACTACGCCGCGCTGCGCGAGCAGCACCTGGACGCGCAGGTGCCCTGCGAGTGGCTGGACTCGACCGCCATCAGCTACACCATTTACACCAGCGGCACCACCGGCAAGCCCAAGGGTGTGCAGCGCGATACCGGTGGTTACCTGGTGGCGCTGGCCGCGAGCATGAAGCACATCTTCATGGGCAAGCCAGGAGAAACCTATTTCTCCACCAGCGACATTGGCTGGGTGGTGGGGCACAGTTACATCGTCTATGGTCCGCTGATCGCCGGCATGGCCACCATCCTGTACGAAGGTCTGCCGATCCGGCCCGATGGCGGCATCTGGTGGCGGCTGGTCGAGAAGTACAAGGTCACGGTGATGTTCAGCGCGCCCACGGCGGTGCGCGTGCTCAAGAAGCAGGACCCGGCCTACCTCAAGCGGTACGACCTCTCCAGCCTCAAGGCGCTGTTCCTTGCCGGTGAGCCGCTGGACGAGCCCACCGCGCGCTGGATCAGCGACGGCCTGGGGGTGCCCATCATTGACAACTACTGGCAGACCGAGAGCGGCTGGCCGATCCTGACCATCGCCAACGGCGTCGAGAAGAAGGCCAGCAAGTTCGGCAGCCCCGGGGTGCCCATGTACGGCTACCGAGTGAAGTTGCTGCACGAGTCGACCGGCGAAGAATTGACGGGCGCGGACGAGAAGGGCGTGGTGGTGATCGAAGGCCCGACGCCGCCTGGCTTCATGCAGACGGTCTGGAAGGATGACGCGCGCTTCGTCAACACCTACTGGAAGAGCATCCCCGGCAAACTGGTTTACAGCACGTTCGACTGGGGCATTCGTGATGAGGATGGTTATTACTACATCCTGGGCCGCACCGACGACGTGATCAACGTCGCGGGCCACCGCCTGGGCACGCGCGAGATCGAGGAGAGCATCTCCAGCCACCCCAACGTGGCCGAAGTCGCGGTGGTCGGGGTGGCCGATCAGCTGAAAGGGCAGGTCGCGATGGCCTTCGTGGTCGCCAGGGACACCTCGGCGCTGGATGAAGCTGCAAAGCTCCGGCTCGAAGGCGAGATCATGAAGAGGGTGGACGAGCAGCTTGGGGCTGTGGCGCGCCCGTCGCGCGTGCGCTTCGTGACCGTGCTGCCCAAGACGCGCAGCGGCAAGCTGCTGCGCCGGGCCATCCAGGCGGTCTGCGAGGGTCGTGATCCCGGCGACCTGACCACCATGGACGACCCGGCTGCGCTGCAGCAGATCAATGCACTATTGGTAGAACTCTGAGAGAAAGGAATGGGGGGCGTGTTGAAATCTCCGGTTTGCTCCAATCATCATTGAATGGGAAGGTCACGCTACCGCCCGATCTTCCTTGACACGCCTCCGCCGCGCACTGTAGCGGCAAGTTGCTGACACAGCCGCTGCTCGATCACCGGCCTCCACGGCACCAGGCTGAACCCCATACCGTCATCGAGCAGCGCATAGCTCGCGCAGTCAAGCATGGCACAAACGACCATCCGTAGCACCTGTAGACCCGTCTGGACTTCCGGCGCATATGACGCCTTCTCACTAATCGGGACTGGGGCGTGCGGCTTCTTCATGCAGGCCAGGGGCATCTTGGGTGTCTCTGCGACAGGCCGAATAGATTGTTGAATCATTTCCAAAGCTGGGCCATTGGGGGTGCGGCGAAATTCTTGGACTGGTTTCAGTTGATTAAGCCCAGACTTTCGCGGTACTCGATGGGGCTGAGGGAGCCCAGCGATATCTTGATCCGTTTTTCGTTGTACCAGAGGATGTACTCGTGCACCGCTCGGATGAACACCTCGATGGTGGTCGACTTCCAATCCCGCGGGTAGAACATCTCATTCTTCAGGCGCCCAAAGAAACCTTCGCAGGCCGCGTTGTCTGGTGAGCACCCCTTGCGCGACATCGACCGCGTCAGCTTCGCACTGTGCATCCGATCAAGCCAGCCCGGCCAGCGGTAATGGGCACCACGGTCGGAGTGAATGATCGGCCTGCTGTCGCTCGACTCCACCGTGGCAATGGCCGCATCGAGCATCGTGTTCACCAACTCGGAGTCCGGTCGGGTAGGCGCTCACCGTCCAGATCAAACGATCACGGTCAACCAGCGCATCGCCTTGAATGACGTAGATGACACCCCGCCACGTCAGGCGATCGCCCTCTTGAGGCTGGGCGACATCTGCCGCTTGCAAGTCAAACCGGTACGAGGTCACCGCCAGATGTGACTGGCCGAATTCCTGTACCGAATCCGGTGCCTTGCTGATGACCTTGAGTTCGATGGTCTCCCCAGCCACAGTGCAGTACTGCGCCGGGGATCCCAAACTTGCGAACAGCCGTTTGACACCCAAGGCAAACGGATCGATTGGCATCAGCTGGCCAGGAGCTTGACCAAGAGCCCCGGACGATGGCACATCGGCAGCGGATTGCTCTGCGTATGCAGATCCGTGCCACGACCAAATTCACGAGGCTCTTGCTTGGCGTACAGGGGCTGGCCCAGCGTATTGACCGTCTCGTTGAAGTCAGCCGGTGCGAAGTACGTGGCAAAGGTGTCCACCGTGCCTTCGGGGAAGGCATGGCCTTCGCCAGAAGCGATGAACTTGCGGACATTGCCATCCACATCGGATGCTTGGCCCAGATACTCCTCAAAGGTGACGCCCGCAAAGGTGAAGCCCGTGCGTTGGTCTGCACGCAGCGCCAAACTCTCCTGGTACCACTGATATGCCTTGACCACATTGGGGTGAGCCGTCAGAAGATCGAAGAACTCCGGAGAGACCAGCACGCGAACGCCGGTCATGTATTCGCCCTTGAGGTTGAGCTCAAGGTAACGCTTGAGATCCAGGCACTTCTTTTTGACATCAGTTTTTTCGTTGTTGAGCGCGAAGTTGAATTCCTTGGGCTCGATACCGAACTCATCGAAGAGGTTGTAGAGGACCGAACCGTCCGCATCCAGGATCACGCCCTTGAGTGCGCCCATGCGCAAATGTTCCAGCGTGATGGCGTGCTTGTTGCGCATCGACTGCAGATGCTCGGCCATCACGTTCGCGATGGTTTCGGTGTCGGTTTCAGAGCCAAACGCACGCAGACCTTGCACTTCCTCGGGCAGCACCACGTCGTCGTGCGGAATGTGCGGGATGATGAACGAGCGCAGCGTGCGGCGACCACGCTTTCCCACCGTGCCAGGGGCACCGACGGGCAGCGTAGGTAGCAGGTTCAGAACACCGTTGCGCTCTTCCACCGCAATTTGGCGAAAGCGCACAGGGCGAGCAGGCATCAGGTTGATCTGATCGAGCTTGCCGAACTGGTTGGGTAGGATGTTGATGGCAGCGGTGAGCGCCGTCATCGAAAACGCGGGGGACTGGAAAGGATTGTTCATTGCTTAGACTCCTTGGCGAACGAGGACGCCGATCGCTTCGAGCTGAGCGATGGCTGCGGTTTTTTCTTCCGTGGTGATGGCAACTGGCCAGACCAGCGCGTGATCGGCCACGATGGCTTGACGCGAAACGATCAGGCCGTTGGTTCTTTCTGCGGCACTGGCATCAATGCTTTGCAACACCACGCCAGCGGCGACTTCTGAACCATCGGTGGCCGAAGGGTCGAGAGCTTTGACCTTTTGGGTCGCACTCACTCGACCAATCACGGTCCCGAGCTTGAGGTTTTGTCCGGAAACCACTGTGACCTGGTCACGGGAGTACAGGTTTTCCTCTTCGTACTTGAGCAGGTCGCCCAAGGTAAGGTCATTGGTAATGGCAGTCATCAGGTTCTCCTATCAACGGTGGGGGACTTGCGTTGCGTCACGCTGCTTTTGAGCGCGTTGCTGCGCGGCACGAACGACAGGGCTGTCTTCGGGCTTGGCTTGGGTTTGGGTTCCTGCCTCGGGCAAGATGCGGCTGGAGATTTCGGGAGAACCAGAGGCCTTGGCCGCCAACAGCTCCTTGCGTGCCTGGTCAACTGATACGCCACGCTCGATCAAGGCCGCCGTCATCTCGGACTTGCCCGCTAGAAGGCACATCTCGGCAATGGCCAGCACCTGGGCACTGGCCGCCTTGATGTCATGGCCTTGGGCCACAGCACTGGTTTGCGCTTGTGCGCCGGGTTGTTCACCCGTGCCTTGCGTGGCATCGCCGCTTTGTGCTGGCTCTGTTCTCATCTGGTCAGCAGGTTGGTGTTGCTCTTCTTGAGTTGTCTGCCCATCGGCAGTTTGGGTTGCATCGTTTTGCATGCAAACGCTCCTTTTCATGGACGGTCCGGGCGTGGAGATCCCCATCTCGCGGCCCGAACCTTGAATTCGCGCGATGGATGTCGTTTTCGTTTGGAGCTCTTCACTGAGTGCAATCAGTGCGTCGTCTAGCGTCCCGACCACATCGGCCAGACCGGCATCAATCGCGTCTTGCGCGAAATACAGACCTGCCTCGGTGTCTTGAACGTCTTGCACTGAGAGGTTTCGGTTGGCGGCGACCGTCGATACGAACAGGCCATACAGCCGGTCCACTTCCGCCTGCAGCGCTTGAGCTGCGTCAGTGGACAAAGGCGCATGAGGCGACATGTCGTTCTTGCGGTCTCCTGCGTACACCGCTGTGTAGCGAAGTCCATTCATGGCGTCGCGCTGCGATTGATCGACATGCAGTGCAATCACTCCTACGGATCCGACGCCACCGGTTCGCGTGACATAGACGCGTGCAGCCGCACTGGCAATGGCATACGCTGCCGAGAACGCGTCGTCGTTGGCAACGGCCCAGATGGGTTTGACCTGCCGAGCTGCCACGATCTGGTCTGCCAGATCAAACGCTCCACCGGCTTCACCGCCTGGTGAGTCAATGTCCAGCAAGATCGCGTTGACTGCAGGATCCCGAACCGCCTGCGCAAGCTGCGCACTGATGGCCGAGTAACTGGTCAGGCCTGAGGCGGCATCGACCGCTGCCGCTCGCCGCACCAAGGTGCCGGACACGCTGATGACTGCGATGTTCGATGTCAACGAGGTTGGATTGGCAGGTGGGGCCTGCGCAGCCAAGTGCTTGATGAGTTGTTGCGAATCGTCTGACATGGTTACTCCCAAACGGGGGCCAAGCACCGAGAGAATCACATCCAGTTTTCTGGGGTGAATCAGTAGGGGCGTGCCAAAGATTCGCGATGCCAAATGCGGCATCGACGAGATGTGGTTCATAGGTCCTCTGGTTTTAGGTTTGCTGATCTACCAAGGGCGCGCTTGGTGAGTCAGGAGGGAGCGAGGGAGCAGCCGAGTTGGTTGCACCATTGCGGGCCACTTGCCTTGGGTCCGTATCAAGAACGAGCCCCAATGCATCTGCCCTGGCGTTATCTGCCGCAATCTCTTTGTCGATCGTTTCCGCGTCGTAGCCAAAAGACGAGATGGCCTCAGAGCGGCTCATCAAACCGGAGCGAATGGCCAGTTGGAGGGCTTTGAATTCCTTCTCGGGATCCACCCACTGCCAGCCTTGCGGGATCCACTTCACCGCCTGCCACGCTCTGGCGGACTGACGGCTCTTGGCATAACCTGTCGCTGTCAGTGCGCCACTGAGCACTGCGGCATCCATCCATGCACGCCAGATCGGGCGGCACATCTGATGCACGATCACGCCATGTTGGATGGCTTCACATCGGCGACGGAACTCCAGGAGACCGGCACGGATCGACGAGTAATTCACGCCCGACAGATCACCGGTCAACTGTTCGTAGGTGATGCCCATGGCCACAGCGACTGCGCGAAACTGCACCCGCAGGAATTCCGCATACGAGCCACCGACATCCGCTGGATCAGAAAACTTCACGTCCTCACCAGGCTCCAGGACTTGCATGGTGCCCGGCTCCAAACCCGTCATGGCCACGCCCATTTCATCCGCGTCACCTTCGCCCAGCAGTTGGTCTTCGGGTGATTGGCGCGTGATGAATCCCGCGAACATGGCCGCCGTCTTTTTACGGACTAACTCTGCATCGTCGTACTGATCGAGCTCATTGAGCTTGACCAAGGCCCGCGACAGCCAGGGCTCGCCGCGAATCTGTCCAGGTCGCAGGGGGCGAAACAGGTGGACGATCTCCTCAGCTGGAACCGGCACCAGATCGTTGCCATTGACCGTCAAGTTCGGGTCACCCGGATGCTCGCGGTACAGGTGGTAGGCAACCCGACGCCCAAGAGCATCAAACTCGATGCCGCTACGGATCGGGTTGCCCGATGCACTGATCGTGTTCAGGCTCAAAGGCAGGTGCTCGGGCTCCAGAATCTGCAACTGGATCGGCACACTCAGGCCATCTTCCTGCCGCCGATTGCGGATGCGGATCAGGCATTCGCCACCCTCAACCATCGCCCGACATGCAAGTGACTGCAGGCCGTAGAAATCGGTGAGGTTGTTGCTGTCTGCTTCCTCCACCCACTGCCACCACAGCGCATGAACCTTCTCCCGGAACTTGGGGTCATCCACCAAGGATTGCGGCTTGATCCCGGTGCCGATGGCATTGGAAACAAAGCTGTCGACCGCGTTGGCCGCCCAGGCGTTTCTGCGCACCAAATCCCGAGACTTGACCCGCAGTTGGTTGCCCGTGGCCAGCATCGCCGAGACAGCTCCCGGATCACCAGGATTCCAAACACGAGACCTGCGACCTGAGCCAGCAGCCTCGTGAACGGAATTCCAGCCCACATAGGATGTGAGTTTTTTCCAAAAGGCCATCTCAGAACCCCTTGGATGTAGTGATCCTGATCTGACGAGTCTTGGTTTTTCCGCTGTCTGAGGCGAGCGCCGCCTCCACTTCGGCCAAGGCCAGCTTGAGATCGGAGACCGTGCGGTACTCGATGGTCTTGCCGTCGTAGGTCACCCGATGCTCACCACTGGCAATGGCCTCTCGCAGTGCTTGGGCATGTTCAAGGGTATAGGTCGTCATCAGTTCATCCACCGGCTGCGAATCAAGCGCCTGCCGCGTTGTGGTCCTTTAGAAACAACGAAGCCACCGCTGAGGGTGGCTTCTTGCTTGGTTGATTGGGCGTCTTCAGGTGGTCCTGCCACGCCTAACGGTTTTTCCAATTCGCGCCAGTGACGCTCCTCATACCGGTCAAGACCAGCCAGGCTGGCAGCCGCCCGCGCATAGACGTAGCAATCAAGCGCTTCGTTGCGCTCTCGAATCTTTTGCCACTCGCGCACCGGATAGCCATTGCGATCCCGACGCGTGACCAACTGCTCAGAGCACAACTGCTGCACGAATTCGGCATCGACCTTGGGCAAATGGATGTATCCAGCTGGATAGAGAATTTCGCCGTCCTCGGTCACTTCCATGGTCTTGCGCAGGTGGTTATAGAACTCCAGCTTGGCAATGCCACCCACCACAGAATAGACCCGAACACCCCGGCGCAGCTTCTTGCCGCCCACGGTCAGGTCCACAGCGGTCGGCAATCCAACCAGCGCAGCACCACGAGCCACGCCTTTCATTGGCAGCAGCCGGGAGTCACGTAACTTGCGCACGAAGGCATAGGCCTCTTGTGTGGCATATCCTGTGTCCAGGCCGATGCGACTCAGGCGCAACTGCACCCCCGACGCATGTGTCCAGGACTCATCGATCATTTCACGCAGTCGTTGCCAGACCGTATCGCGGGAGGTGTCGCCAGCGAGCACACGATGCTCCACCAGCCAGGCCTCTTTGCCCCGACCGAATGCCCAGACCGAGACCTCAATGCGGTCCTTCTGAACGTCCACCCCAGCGCAAAGCAAAGCCGCCCCAATTGGCACAGTGCCGATTCGATAGTCTTCACGGCGCTCGAGCAAGCGCTCCCACTCGGGGGTTTCACCTTGCTCGACCCAGGTCTCGCCCAGCTCTGTGTTTTTAAATGCTTTCAAGGCAGTTGCAGATCCTTGTGCTGCTTCCCATGCTGCAGCGATGTCGGCCCAACTGCGCCAACCAACTGGGCTGTACAGACTGGAGAGGTGAAACCCCACCGTCTTTCCCACGTAATCAGGAATCGACGACTGCCATCGACCCCGCTCCAGCATTTCAGTCTTTTGGTATTCGTAGATGGGCTGCTCACACGACTCACACCTGTAGTGCGCTGTCTCGGGCAGACCTTTTTCCCAGATCAGTTGTTCGAAGATCAGGACTTGCTCGTGCTCGCAATGCGGGCAAGGGACCATGAACTGTCGCTGGTCCGTTTGCTCGTACTCGCGTTCGATGCGTGACGATCCAGAAATTGTTGGCGTCGAGACAATGAATATTTTTCTGCGTGCAAAGGTTCGGGTTCGAGCCTCAGCCAGTGCAATCGCATCGCCTTCTCCCTCAACGTCTCCTGGGTAGCCATCGACCTCATCCAAAAACAAATAGCGCACCGGCATGGAGCGAAGGCCAACGGCGCTGTTTGCGCCCGTCATCACCAGCACGCCACCACGGAACTCTTTGCCCAGGATGGTGTTGCCTGAATCACGTGCCCGTGCAGGTGCAATCAAACCCGACAGCGTCGGACTTTCTTCAATAAGGGGATCAATCCGCTGCTTGGAGTTGCGCTTGGCCATCTCGACCGTCGGCGCAACAGCCATCATGGGGCCAGGGGCCAGATGGATCACATAACCAATCCAGTTGTTGCCGCACTCAGTGCCACCGACCTGTGCACCCTTCATGAACACCACACGCTCGATGGGAGACGTCGGGGAGAGGCAGTCCATGATCTCCTTGAGATACGGCGTGCGATTGGTTCGCCACTTGCCCGGCTCCGAGGCCGACTTCCCCGAGAGCACTCGGTACTGGTCGGCCCATTCAGACACAGTCAGCAGTGGGTCGGGGGTGAGCCCCTCGCGCCACGCCTCAGCAATGGCATCAAATCCGTCATAGTGTTCCAACACATCCCTGCATTCCGTAAAACCTCAAGCCCACAGTAGGGCTCAGTCCAACCGAACAGCCAAATCGCCTAGTTCGATCAAGTGATTGCGCACGGCTTTTTCCAACAGCACATGCAAGGTATGCCCATCGGCATTGAGGTCAGCCGCCATCTGGGCAGCCACACGCGCTGGCCAGTTCAACCAAGCATCGCGCTCGGCCCGCGCCATCTTGAAAACGTGTGCGACGGCTTGGTCACGGTTGACAAGCTCCCCTTTTAGGCGGGCCAGGCGCACCCGGTTGGTCTGCGCCTTGAGCACCTCATTGGCGGTCTTCGCCTGCAGCAACGTGGTGCCGCCGCCTTTGGGTTCAAACGAGCCCGCAGGTTCACCCAGCGTTTCCCGTATCCCCGCAATCGCCTCATTGGAGACGGGCTTGTGTTTACCGCGTTGCTGCGCGGCATCTGTGTTTTTGCTCCATTGAGCGTCGGCCAGCGCCGCATTGATCGTGCCGTCTGCGTTGGGGGTGATCCGCCCGGCCTCAATGGCCTTGCGCACCGCCGTATCGGACACCCCTCGGTGGCGCGCATAGGCCCGAATTGAGAGTCGATCGGTCATACCCAAGTGAAAGAGTCTGGCTAAGAAATTGACTTGATGTTGTTCGGAAATGAAGCGTTCATACGGTCATCAATCAACGTTTTTTGGAGCGCCGCATGAACCACAAGAAAACCACCAACGCCATCAACGCGCCTTCTTGCCTTTTGGAGCAGATCGCACGCGAGCACCTTTTTGTCCAGACGCTGCAGACGCAGCATTCGGACCGGCTGGACTTTCACGACGTGTCGGTTTGGGGAATTGAGGCTGCTCTGCAAGCGGCTTAACAGGCTGGCCTGAAGGCGCAGACGAAGAAGCCACAGGGGAAGAAAAAAGATTCAGAAATCGCTTGATAAGCGAGCGGAATGAAGCGTTCATCACATCACCATTTTTTAAAGGAAAAACCATGAAACTCTCCGAGACCCAAACCAATCTGCTCACCGCAGCGGCACAGCATCCAGAGCACTTGCTGACCGACTTCCCGGCCAATCTAAAAGGGGGTGCGCGGCTTCAGGTTTTGACATCCCTGGCCAACGCCAATCTCATTGCCGCCCACAGCCAAGCCGAGGACGGCACCACGCAATTTGCAATCACCGACGCAGGGCGCAGCGCCCTTGGCATTTCGATCGAAGCCAAGGCAACACCCTCCAAACGAGAGGGCACCAAGCAGGCCACGCTGATCGAATTGCTCCAGCGTCCGGAGGGGGCGACGCTCGAGCAGATGGTCCAGGCCACCGGATGGCAACAGCACACGGTCAGGGGCTGCATGGCTGGAGCCCTGAAAAAGAAGCTCGGTTTGAGCATCGTTTCCGAGAAAGCCGATGGCCAACAACGTACCTACCGCATCGCCTGAGGCTCACATGAGGAACATCACCCTTACCGTCGAATGCAAACCCCTGACCGTGAAATTTGACGCTCAAGAGATCGGGGTCCAAGAGCTGAGCATCCGCCTGCCATTCGGACGCAAACCCAGCGACATCACCGACATCGCAGGCTGCGGCGACTACATCGTCTACGTCACAGAGACACGAGAGATGGAACCCGAAGAGTTCGACGGGTTCGCCATGAACCTCTACAAGTCCCGCGACTGGCTCAAGGGCAAGGGCGGCTACCTAGGGGAAGGACGCCTGTGCGTCCAAGTGCACGCGCCCGGTCGCCCCTACCTGTTCATCGATCCATCTGGCGGGGATTACCCGCGCTACGTTGCTCGATTGGGGTGATCTATGCAAACGTCACAAGCACAAGACCTGGTCAAAATCCCTGCCTCCGAAAACGAGTCGTGGGGCTTTTGGGGAACGATGGGCGGCTACGCCAGCATTGCCTGGCCCATTGCCATGACCCATATTGCCAAGACCACCAGCCAGCCGCTTGAGTCGGTCCGTGCATTCCTGGACAGCCGCCACGGTCGTCACTTTGCTGATGCGGTTCAAGACACTCTGTTGGTTCACCCAGACATGCACCAGGCAGTGACTCTTGCTATCGAGAAATGGATGAGCTGGAAAATTGGACGCACGACCCAGCGAACCCACGGAATCCCCAAGGGGCTGCCATATCTCACAGGGCTTGTGATCCAAAGCGGAATTGCTCAAGACTGCAGCTGATCCGCCGCCTCTTGCTCATTAGCCTGCACTGTCTGCTCCAGTTCTGAGCCACCGTTTTCTCGAACGGCTTTCTTGCCGGTGTAGTCTTCCCAGCGTTTGACGATCACGTCGACGAACTTCGGATCCAGTTCAATCAACCGAGCTTGACGCCCCGTCTTCTCGCACGCAATCAAGGTGGTGCCGGAGCCGCCAAACAAATCCAGAACGACATCGCGGCTCTTAGACGAATTGCGAATGGCTCGCTCAACCAGCTCGACCGGTTTCATGGTCGGGTGCAGATCGTTGACACGCGGCTTGTTATAGAACCAAACATCTGCTTGGTCTCGGTCGCCGCACCAGAAGTGATCGGTTCCCTGCTTCCAGCCGTACAAGATCGGTTCGTACTGACGCTGGTAATCCGCTCGGCCCAGCGTGAAGGTGTTCTTGGCCCAAATCACGAAAGTCGACCACTTGCCGCCCGCATCCAGCCAGGCCTTTTGCAAGGTGTGCAGCTCCGATGAACTCATGCACACGTAGCAAGCACCCTTGGTGACCACCAGCAGGTTGACGCAGGCGTCATAGAGAAATTGGTAGAAGCCGTCACCCAAGGCATCGTTAAGGATGCGTCGGTCTTTGCCGCGCATCTTGTCCTTAGCGCTGTTGCCATAGTCCACGTTGTAGGGTGGATCGGTGAACGCCATGTCAGCCAGTTGGCCATCCATCAGGCGCTCCACGTCCGTCAGGACCGTGGAGTCTCCGCAAAGCAAGCGATGGTTGCCAAGGATCCACAGGTCGCCCGGCTTTGATGTCGGTTCTACTGGGGTTTCCGGTACTGCATCTTCGTCGGTCAGACCATCGCTTTGTTCATCGCCATTGAGCAGCTTGTCGATCTCCTCATCGCTGAAGCCCATCAGGTCTAAGTCGTACTCAGCTGCCTGCAGCTCAGCCAGCTCCAGTTTCAGAAGCTCTTCATCCCAGCCTGCGTTTTCGGCAATCCGGTTATCGGCCAGGATGTAGGCCTTTTTCTGGGTGGGCGTCAGGTGCGCCAACTCGATCACAGGCACTTCTGTGAGCCCCAGTTTGCGAGCAGCCATCAAACGGCCATGCCCAGCAATCACTCCGCGCTCGCCATCCGACAGGATCGGGTTGGTGAACCCAAACTCGGCAATGGATGCTGCAATCTGAGCCACCTGGCCGTCGCTGTGTGTGCGGGCGTTTCGCGCATAAGGGATGAGCGAATCCACCGCGATCATTCTGATCTCGGGAGTCATAAAGTCCTTGGGGGGTGAGGGGGAGGTGCAAACCCGGTGCGAACTGCAAACCCGGTTTTTGAATCTGTCGCTATCGAAATCTCGGGCCTTTGCCCCCCGCATAGGGATTTGGCGAGGAAGGACCCAGAAATTTGTGTGGAGGGAGTGGCCTGCACTCCTTTCCACACCATAGCTGAAAATGTACGCTCAATTGGGCTGAAATGCTGCACAGGGTAAATTCGCGCATTGCCTCATATGCACCCACATTGCCCCCCAACTTGTTCAAATCACGCCAATTTACGCGCATGAGTTGATTGCATCGTTGAGCTTGTCGGTGACCAGTTGCATGGCCTTCTTCCAACGTCTGGCTGCAGTGTTTCGATCGCAGGCAAAGCGACGACCGATCTGATGCCACTCGTATCGCTTGGCCCGCATCCAGACTAGGTGTCGTTGCTCCTCCTCCAACCACTGAACCCAACGCATCGTCTCGAGCATGCGTTCGACCGCCTCAGGGCCGGGTGGCATGGGGCGATAGACACGCTCAGGGTCCGGGTAGCGATTGGGCACTTGCATGGCAAGGCTCATCCAGGGGCTTGCATATCCCTGGACACGCACGGGAGGAAGTCGGTAGGACGTGTAAGCGGCATCACTAAAACGTGCTGCCACATCATCAACAGTCCAGATGGTGATCGTCTTAGTCATGCTTGCCTCCTGCTCCATAGAGACGCTCGCCAATGCGCTTGATGAACTCACGCTCGAGGAAGTCAAGTCGCTCGTCTTGATCGGAGATGACCAGGATGTGTTGCTCACGCCAGCCTGAACGCTTGACAGCATCCAGGTCAGTCACGACAGGCTGCACCTTTCCAAGAGCGCAGCGATAGGGTTGTGCTGGGACTTTCATCTCACACCTCCTGTGGCATCTGGCGATCGTGGGTCAGGTAGGCCAGTGCAATCGCATCCGCTTCGTTGTCGTCTGCAGGGTTGTGGCCACGTGCTTTTGCGCTCGCGATCATCTCCTCCTTGCCAGCGTTTCCCTTGCCGGTTGCGTGCTTCTTGATCGTTCCGACTGGCACGCCTTCGTAGGGAATTTGATGATGCTCACACCAGGCAGTCAGTTGACCCATAAAGCCACCGTAGGCATGTGCGGCATCTACCCCCGCATGTCTACGCACTTCCTCAAACACAACCAGGTCAATGCCTGAGGTGCATTGCTTGACGTCTGTGAGCCAGCGTTTGAATTTCAGGAACCGCATGCCGCCTCCCTCAAAGCGTTGAGGCTTGAAGGATTGGCTGCCGCTTGTGATCTGACCGTCTGCATGCATCAATGCCCAGCCAGTCGTTGTGCCCAGGTCCAGGGCAAGAATCGTCATGTTCATTTCGTCTCCAGTTTTTTGCTGGGTGACGGGTTTGACACGTTTCACGGTTAACTCTCTATCGTGTGCGTACGCGCACGCGTGAGGGGTTAATCAGTAAGACTGTCAAATCCGTCACCATGGGTTTATTCAATCGTCTCGGTACGGATAGCCGCCACCGATATGAGGCTTAGGTCGTAGACTGATGCCCGCGATTGCGCGCGCACCGCCATGCAGTCGGCACTTCTCGAACTTGCGGGTCGACATCAACTCGGAGAACCGTTTGATCGAGCCGACGTACTCGCCAGCACGCTCAGCCCATTCACGCCAATCGGTAAACAGATCTGAGACGCCTTCGCGATGGGTCTTGCTCAAGATGCAGCGCTCTTCAATCCATTGACCCAAAGCGTCTTCCGCTTCGAAATACTC
>Ga0255128_1000167_pt1 | contig 27425 bp, 27 predicted proteins | sample Law_Miss_RepC_8d_FD_188562 | JGI IMG/M metagenome (GOLD analysis project Ga0255128, IMG submission 188562) | Freshwater microbial communities from St. Lawrence River, New York, United States - Law_Miss_RepC_8d | ecosystem: Environmental > Aquatic > Freshwater > River | place: USA: New York... | reverse complement strand
CGACAGTGATTGCCACGGCGGGTTCGGATGACAAATGCCAGGCTTGTCTGGCCTTAGGCGCTGACCATGCCATCAATTACAAAACCACCGATTTCGTGGCCGAGGTCAAACGCCTGACAGCCGGTGTCGGTGTGAACGTGATTTTGGACATGGTCGCGGGCGACTATGTGGCCCGCGAAGTGGAGGCTTTGGCCGAGGATGGTCGTTTGGTCATCATCGCAGTGCAGGGCGGTGTCAAGAGCGAATTCAATGCCGGTTTGGTGTTGCGCCGACGCTTGACCATCACGGGTTCTACTTTGCGGCAGCGTCCTGTGGCGTTCAAAGGGGCGATAGCCCAATCTTTGCGTGATCATGTATGGCCTTGGCTGGCGTCCGGCCGCATGAAGCCTGTGATTCACAGTGTTTTTGCGGCCACGGAGGCCGGTGGCGGTTGGCCATCGGGTGCGGCCCAGGCCCACGCCCTGATGGAGACGAATCAGCATGTTGGCAAGATTGTGGTGACTTGGTCATGAGTACGCTCAGCAAATTGATGGTCGGTAACTGGAAGATGAATGGCAGTTTGGCTGCCAATGCTTCCCTGATTTCCGATGTGTTGGCCGATATGTCTTCGGTGGGTTGTCGCACAGCAGTGTGCGTGCCATCGCTGTATTTGGCTCAGTTGCAATCGTTGCTCAAGGGTTCTGCCATTGATCTCGGCGCGCAAGATATATCGGCCCAATCGTCTGGTGCCTTTACCGGAGAAGTTTCGGCCAGCATGTTGCAAGATTTTGCGGTGCGTTATTGCATCGTCGGGCATTCCGAGCGCCGCCAATACCATAAAGAAACCGATGCTTTAGTGGCCACCAAGGCGCAACGTGCTCTGGCCGCAGGCATTACCCCGATCGTGTGTGTGGGCGAGAGCTTGGCTGAGCGTGAAGCAGGGCAGACCGAGGCCGTGGTCAAGCGCCAGTTGGCCGCTGTGATCCATGCCAACGGTCATTGCATCAGTGAAATCGTGGTGGCCTACGAACCCGTTTGGGCGATCGGTACGGGTTTGACCGCAAGCCCTGAGCAAGCGCAACAAGTGCATGCGGTTTTGCGGGCACAGTTACAAGCCGCCAGTGAGCACGCTGACCGGGTGTCTATTTTGTACGGTGGCAGCATGAATGCCACCAATGCCGCCGAACTGCTGGCCCAGCCTGATGTGGATGGTGGCCTGATCGGTGGCGCAGCGCTGAAAGCGCCCGACTTTTTATCGATGTTGAAGACCGCTTCGCGTTGAGTCTTCGCTTAACTTTTATTGATTTTTGGAGAGACAGATGAGCATGATTTTGACTTTGATTTTGGTGGTGCAGATGTTGTCCGCTCTGGCCATGATCGGTTTGATCCTGATCCAACAGGGCAAAGGGGCAGACATGGGTGCAGCCTTTGGCAGCGGGGGTTCGGGCAGTTTGTTTGGGGCCACGGGCGGTGCCAACTTTTTGTCACGCACCACAGCCGTTTTGGCAACTGTTTTCTTTGTATGCACATTGTTGCTAGCCTATTTCAGCAATGTCCGGCCTGCAGCCTCATCCAACAGCGTTCTTGAAGGAACTACCGTCACTGCGCCTGCGGCACCTGCAGACACCAGTCCTGCGGCTCAAATTCCAGGAAATACCCCGTCAGCCCCTGCCGCGAAGCCCGACAACAGCGTGCCGCCAGCGCCCGCCAAGTAAGCTCCAATTAAGCTTTGTTGCTGTGCACAATTTTCAGGGTTTTCGAAAGGAATTTGACAGTTTTTCAGAGTAAACTACGGGATTGTCCGGAGAGCTAAATGTGTCATTTGACGCGCCTCATGCAATTTGGACAAAAGTATCCAGCCGTCGTGGTGAAATTGGTAGACACGCTATCTTGAGGGGGTAGTGGCGAAAGCTGTGCGAGTTCGAGTCTCGCCGACGGCACCAGACAAACAGAATGGCTCATACCTCTTGGTTTGAGCCATTCATTCGGTGATACCGTCAGTTTCAAGATGAACCTCGATCAATACCTTCCTATCCTCTTGTTCATTTTGGTCGGCGTAGCTGTCGGCATCATTCCTCAGGTTTTGGGCTACATCCTCGGTCCCAACAAACCTGACGCAGAAAAAAACTCCCCATATGAGTGCGGCTTTGAAGCGTTTGAAGACGCCCGCATGAAGTTCGATGTGCGCTACTACTTAGTGGCCATTTTGTTCATCCTTTTCGACTTAGAAATCGCCTTTTTGTTCCCTTGGGCGGTAGCCCTCAAGGAAGTGGGCGTGGCGGGCTTTGTGGCCGTCGTTATTTTTCTCGCCATTCTGGTTGTGGGCTTTGTCTACGAGTGGAAAAAAGGCGCATTGGACTGGGAATGACAGCTCCAATAACTACTCCATTCAGCCTGCTTGAGGACTAAAAATGATTGAAGGCGTGATGAAAGAGGGCTTTGTCACCACGAGTTACGATTCGGTGGTGAATTGGGCCAAAACCGGCTCACTCTGGCCCATGACCTTTGGACTGGCTTGCTGTGCCGTCGAGATGATGCATTCAGCAGCTGCGCGCTATGACCTTGGACGTTTTGGTGCCGAGGTGTTCCGTGCCAGCCCCCGGCAAGCCGACTTGATGATCGTGGCCGGTACCCTGTGTAACAAAATGGCACCTGCCTTGCGTAAGGTTTACGATCAAATGTCGGAGCCACGTTGGGTGATCTCGATGGGTTCATGTGCCAACGGCGGTGGTTATTACCATTACAGCTATTCGGTGGTGCGCGGTTGTGATCGCATCGTGCCGGTCGATGTGTATGTGCCCGGCTGCCCCCCCACGGCAGAAGCTCTGATTTACGGCATCATCCAGTTGCAGCAGAAGATTCGCCGTACGCACACCATTGCGCGCGCTTGAGGGAACGATGATGACCGATTTCTCCATCCGTCCCGAAGACCTGAAAGACACCCTGACTGTCGCGCTCGGTGATCGCATCCAAAATATTTCTCTGGCTTTGGGCGAGTTGACTGTTCATGTGACTGCGGCCCATTACTTGAGCGTGATGCAAACCCTGCGCGATGCTGATGGCTGCAAGTTTGAACAATTGATTGACTTGGCGGGTGTGGACTATTCCACTTACCGCGATGTCGGCACTGATGGCCCTCGCTTCGGCGTCACGGTGCATTTGTTGTCGGTGAGCCTGAACCAGCGCGTGCGTGTCAAGGTGCTGTGCCCAGAAGACGATTTGCCCTTGGTTGATTCGGTCAATGACCTCTGGAACTCGGCCAATTGGTACGAGCGCGAGGCCTTTGATTTGTACGGCATCGTGTTTGAAGGTCACAACGATCTGCGCCGCATCCTGACCGATTACGGTTTCATCGGACACCCTTTCCGCAAGGATTTCCCGCTGTCTGGACATGTCGAAATGCGCTACGACGCCGAACGCAAGCGCGTGATTTACGAGCCGGTCAGCATTGAGCCACGCGAGATCACGCCGCGCATCATCCGCGAAGACAACTACGGAGGCCTGAACTGATATGGCCGAAATCAAGAATTACACGCTGAACTTCGGTCCACAGCACCCGGCGGCTCACGGAGTGTTGCGCTTGGTGTTGGAGCTCGATGGCGAAGTGGTGCAACGCGCCGATCCGCACATTGGACTGCTGCACCGTGCAACCGAAAAATTGGCTGAGAGCAAAACTTACATCCAGTCGCTGCCCTACATGGACCGTCTCGATTACGTGTCCATGATGTGCAACGAGCATGCCTATTGCCTGGCCATCGAAAAAATGTTGGGCCTCGAAGTGCCCATGCGAGCGCAATTCATCCGTGTGATGTTTTCTGAAATCACGCGCATCCTGAACCACCTGATGTGGTTGGGTTCGCACGGCAACGATTGCGGCAGCTCCACCATTCTTATCTACACCTTCCGTGAGCGCGAAGACCTGTTCGACATGTATGAGGCCGTATCCGGTGCCCGCATGCACGCCGCCTATTTCCGTCCAGGTGGGGTGTACCGCGATTTGCCTGACAGCATGCCGCAGTACAAGGTCAACAAGATCAAAAACGCCAAGGCCATTGAGCAGCTCAACAAAAACCGCAGTGGTTCTTTGCTTGATTTTATTGACGACTTTACCCAGCGCTTCCCCAAGTGCGTGGACGAGTACGAAACCCTGCTGACCGACAACCGAATCTGGAAACAGCGCACCGTGGGGATTGGTGTGGTTCCAGCCGATCGCGCCTTGAATCTGGGCATGACCGGCCCCATGCTGCGCGGTTCCGGCTTTGCTTGGGATTTGCGCAAAAAGCAACCTTACGACGCCTATGCCCAGGTCGACTTCGACGTGCCTGTGGGCAAGACCGGTGACAGTTATGACCGTTATCTGGTGCGTGTGCAAGAGATGCGTGAGTCCAATCGCATCATTCAGCAGTGTGTGAAGTGGTTGCGTGCCAACCCCGGCCCGGTGATCACCGATAACCACAAAGTAGCTCCGCCAGCGCGCGAGGGCATGAAGTCCAACATGGAAGACTTGATTCACCATTTCAAGCTTTTCACCGAAGGTTTTCATGTGCCCGAAGGTGAGGCCTATGCCGCAGTCGAACACCCCAAGGGCGAGTTCGGTATTTACATCGTCAGCGATGGGGCCAACAAGCCTTACCGCCTGAAAATTCGTGCCCCGGGCTTTGCCCATTTGGCCACCCTCGATGAAATGGCCCGTGGCCACATGCTGGCCGATGCGGTCGCAATCATCGGGACCATGGACATCGTTTTTGGAGAGATTGACCGATGATCTCTGAGTCAACCAAAGCACGCTTTGCGCGTGAAGTCGCCAAGTTTCCTGCGGATCAAAAGCAGTCGGCCGTCATGGCTTGCCTGTCGATCGTGCAGCAAGAACTCGGCTGGGTCAGCCCCGAAAGTGAGAAGGTCGTGGCCGAAGTTTTGGGCATGCCCGTGATGGCGGTGCACGAAGTCACCACCTTCTACAACATGTACAACCTGAAGCCGGTGGGCAAGTTCAAGTTGAACGTTTGCACCAACCTGCCTTGCCAATTGCGTGGTGGCCAGCAAGCCCTGACCCATCTGGAGCACAAATTGGGTATCCATTCGGGTGAAACCACAAGCGATGGCCTGTTCACCCTGCAACCCAGCGAGTGCCAAGGGGCTTGTGCAGATGCCCCGGTGTTGCTCGTTAATGATCGTCACATGTGCAGTTTCATGAGCCATGAAAAACTTGACCAACTCGTTGACAGTCTGAAGAAAGCTGAGGCTGCCTGATGAAAGTTGAACAAATACTGAGCCAGTTCCAAGCCACGGGTGTGGAGACTTGCTTCCACGACCGCCACATCAATCCGCAAATATATGCCGGTTTGAATGGCAGCAATTGGGGCATCAAAGACTACGAAGCGCGCGGGGGCTATGCGGCTTTGCGCAAGATGCTGGGCAAAGACGGAACGCCACCCAACAGCGAAACAGGCATTGCGGGCATGACGCAAGACCAAGTGATTGCCACTGTCAAAGAATCCGGCCTGCGGGGTCGTGGCGGTGCGGGTTTCCCCACGGGCCTGAAGTGGAGCTTCATGCCACGCCAGTTTCCGGGCCAAAAGTACCTGGTGTGCAACTCGGACGAAGGCGAGCCGGGCACTTGCAAAGACCGCGACATCATGGAATACAACCCGCACTCGGTGATCGAGGGCATGATCATTGCCGCTTATGCGATGGGCATCACGGTGGGTTACAACTACATTCACGGTGAAATTTTCCACACCTACGAGCGCTTTGAAGCCGCGCTTGAAGAAGCCCGTGCAGCGGGTTACTTGGGCAACAACATTTTGGGCAGCACTTTCAGCTTCCAGTTGCACGCCTCGCATGGTTTTGGTGCTTACATCTGCGGCGAAGAAACCGCCTTGCTCGAATCACTCGAGGGTAAAAAAGGCCAACCACGATTCAAGCCGCCATTTCCGGCCAGCTTTGGTCTGTATGGCAAGCCCACCACCATCAACAACACCGAAACATTTGCGGCGGTGCCCTGGATCATTCGAAACGGCGGGCAGGCCTACCTTGAATGCGGCAAGCCGAACAACGGTGGCACCAAGATTTTCTCGGTCAGCGGCGATGTGGAACGCCCCGGTAATTACGAAGTGCCCATGGGCACACCGTTTGCCAAGTTGTTGGAGTTGGCCGGTGGTGTGCGGGGTGGTCGCAAGCTCAAGGCCGTGATCCCCGGGGGCTCTTCCTCGCCGGTGGTGCCTGCAGATTTGATGATGAAGCTGACCATGGATTACGACAGCATCGCCAAAGAGGGCGGTTCGATGTTGGGTTCGGGCGCAGTCATCGTCATGGACGAGACACGTTGCATGGTCAAAGCCTTGGGCCGACTGTCTTACTTTTACTCGCACGAATCTTGCGGTCAATGCACGCCTTGCCGCGAAGGCACAGGTTGGCTGTGGCGCATGGTGGACCGGATTGAAAACGGCCAAGGCCGTGCCAGCGACATTGACATGCTGGACAGCGTGGCAGGCAACATCATGGGCCGCACCATTTGCGCTTTGGGCGATGCGGCGGCCATGCCCGTTCGCGGCATGCTCAAGCATTTCCGTCACGAATTTGTACACCTCATTGAGCACAAGACTTCTATGGTCGGTGCCGATACAACAGCGGTGAAGACCCATGGTTGAAATAGAACTCGACGGTCAGAAAGTGGAAGTTGCCGAGGGCAGCATGGTGATGCATGCTGCTGAAAAAGCCGGTACCTACATCCCTCATTTCTGCTATCACAAAAAACTCTCAATTGCGGCCAACTGCCGCATGTGCTTGGTGGAGGTCGAAAAAGCCCCTAAGCCCATGCCTGCTTGCGCCACGCCTGTGACGCAGGGCATGATCGTGCGTACCAAGTCCGACAGGGCGATTGCCGCTCAAAAGTCGGTCATGGAGTTTTTGCTCATTAACCACCCGCTTGATTGCCCCATTTGCGATCAAGGCGGTGAGTGCCAGTTGCAAGATTTGGCGGTCGGTTACGGTGGCACCACTTCGCGCTATGAAGAAGAAAAGCGTGTGGTTTTCCACAAGGAAGTCGGTCCGCTGATCTCCATGGAAGAGATGAGCCGTTGCATTCACTGCACCCGTTGTGTACGTTTTGGCCAAGAAGTGGCCGGTGCCATGGAATTAGGCATGTCGCATCGCGGTGAGCACGCCGAGATTGAAACCTTCTTAGGTCAGACCATCGATTCCGAGTTGTCGGGCAACATGATCGACATTTGCCCGGTCGGCGCATTGACCAGCAAACCGTTCCGTTACCATGCACGGACTTGGGAGTTGTCACGCCGCAAGTCGGTGGCTGCCCACGATTCATCGGGTGCCAACCTGATCGTTCAGGTTAAAAACAACCAGGTTATGCGGGTTGTTCCTCTCGAGAATGAAGAAGTCAACGAGTGCTGGATTGCCGACCGTGAGCGCTTCTCTTATGAAGCCCTGAATGGCCCCGAGCGTTTGACAAAACCCATGCTCAAACAGGGCGGCGAATGGAAAGAAGTCGATTGGCAAACAGCGCTCGAGTACGTCGCCAACGGCTTGCGCAACATTCAACGAGACCACGGTGCCAACAGCATTGGCGCTTTGGTCAGCCCGCACAGCACGCTGGAAGAGCTTTACTTGGCCGGCGCTTTGATGCGCGGTTTGGGTTCAGACAACATTGATTACCGCTTGCGCAATGCCGATTTTGCCGCAGCAAGTGGCGTTCGTACCTTGGGCACATCTATTGCGTCCCTCAGCACCTTGCAACGCGTGTTGGTGGTGGGTTCCAACCTGCGCAAAGACCATCCGCTGTTTGCTTTGCGCTTGCGTCATGCCGTGCGTCACGGTGCAGCATTGAACGTCGTCACCGATGCGGCCTCTATGGGTCATGCCGATGCATGGGCCATGCCTGTGGCGCAGTCCGTGGTGACAGACGCTGCGGGTTGGACCCAAGTTTTGGCCGATGTGGCCACGGCCATTGCCGCAGAAAAGGGCGTAACGGCACCTGCTGCAGGCTCTGTCACGGCGCAATCACAAGCCATCGCCAAGTCTTTGTTGGGTGGCGACCGCAAAGCGGTGTTGTTAGGCAATGCCGCAGCACACCATGCCAACGCATCGTCAATTTTGGTTTTGGCCAATTGGATTGCTGAGCAAACCGGTGCCAGCGTGGGTTACCTGACCGAAGCCGCCAACACCGTGGGCGCGCAATGGGCCGGTGCACTGCCGCAGACCGGTGGCAAAAACGCCGGCCAAATGTTGGCAGGTGGTTTGAAGGCGTTGGTCTTGCTGAACAACGAACCCGAGTTTGACAGCGCGGCAGGTGCTGCCGCTGCTCAGACCTTGGGTCAAGCCGACATGGTGGTCACGCTCAGTCCGTTCAAAGCCAACATGGCTTTCAGTGATGTGCTGTTGCCGATTGCACCTTTCACCGAAACATCGGGCAGTTTTGTCAACGCCGAAGGTCGTTTGCAGAGCTTCCATGCCGTGGTCAAGCCCTTGGCAGAAACGCGTCCCGCCTGGAAAGTGTTGCGCGTGCTGGCCAATTTGCTCGAAATTCCCGGCGTGATGTTTGAAACATCCCAAGATGTGTTGTCCCGGGCAACTGCCAAACCCTTGCAGGCATCGAATGCCATTCAGGCTGAAATTCGCTTGGGTGGTGCTGTCAGTGCACCCACTGTGGCCGCCATCTATCAGCTTGACAGCATCGTTCGCCGTGCGCCTTCTTTGCAGCTCACTGCAGACGCACGCCTGGAGGTGGCAGCATGATTGACGCTTTGTACAACGGTGGCTTGAACTTGGTGGCCGCCACTTGGTGGGCCACCTTGGTTTGGCCTGTCTTGTGGATTCTGATCAAGATCGTGGCCATTTTGGCGCCCTTGATGGGTGCGGTGGCTTATCTGACGCTTTGGGAACGCAAGCTTTTGGGTTTCATGCAGGTTCGTCACGGCCCTAACCGGGTCGGTCCGATGGGCCTTTTGCAACCGATTGCGGACGCGGTCAAGTTGTTGACTAAGGAATTGATCAACCCCTCGGCGGCGAGTCTTGGACTTTTTCGTTTGGGCCCCATCATGGCCATCATGCCCGCCTTGGCAGCTTGGGTCGCCATTCCGTTTGGCCCCGAACAAGCCTTGACCAACATCAATGCGGGTTTGTTGCTGGTCATGGCCATTACCTCGATTGAGGTGTACGGCGTGATCATCGCGGGCTGGGCTTCTAACTCCAAATATGCATTCTTGGGCGCCTTGCGTGCTTCAGCGCAAATGGTCAGTTACGAAATTGCCATGGGCTTTTGCTTCTTGGTGGTCTTGATGGTTTCTGGCAGCATGAATCTGACCGAGATTGTTTTGTCGCAGGGCAAAGGGCAAATGGCCGACATGGGTTTGGGCATCTTTTCCTGGAATTGGTTGCCGCTGTTGCCTATTTTTATTGTTTACCTGATCTCGGGTGTGGCAGAAACCAACCGTCACCCGTTTGACGTGGTCGAAGGCGAGGCCGAAATTGTGGCCGGTCACATGGTCGAGTATTCGGGCATGGGTTTTGCGATCTTTTTCTTGGCCGAATACGCCAGCATGTGGCTGGTCTCGATTTTGGCCGTCATCATGTTCTTGGGGGGCTGGTTGTCTCCAATAGACAGTGCCTTGTTCAACATGGTTCCTGGCTGGATTTGGCTGGGCCTGAAGACATTTGTGGTGGTTTCCATGTTCATCTGGATTCGGGCCACCTTCCCGCGCTTCCGTTACGACCAGATCATGCGTCTGGGCTGGAAGATCTTCATACCGGTCACTTTGGTGTGGCTGTTGGTGGTGGGCGCATGGCTGTTCTCACCCCTGAACATCTGGAAATAAGCGGTTAACGACCATGACAACAATGACTGCTTCCTCTTTCTCAATCAAGGACTTCTTCAAGAGCTTCATGCTCGTGGAGCTGCTCAAGGGCATGGCCCTGACGGGTCGCTACGCCTTTGCCCGCAAGGTGACCGTGCAGTTTCCTGAAGAAAAAACACCTCTCTCGCCACGTTTTCGTGGTCTGCACGCTTTGCGCCGTTATGACAACGGTGAAGAGCGTTGCATTGCTTGCAAGTTGTGCGAAGCGGTGTGCCCTGCGATGGCCATCACCATTGAGGCCGGGCAGCGTGAAGACGGCTCCCGCCGCACCACGCGTTACGACATTGACCTGACCAAATGCATCTTTTGCGGTTTCTGCGAAGAAAGTTGCCCAGTCGACTCAATTGTCGAGACCCATATCTTTGAATACCACGGTGAAAAACGCGGTGACCTGTACTTCACAAAAGACATGTTGCTGGCCGTGGGCGACCGTTACGAAAAAGAGATCGCAGCCGCCAAAGCTGCCGATGCTCCTTACCGTTGAATCCCGCCCAGTGCTGAACATTTAAAAAGACAGAACTATGGACGTCAAGACCGGTTTCTTCTACCTCTTCTCGGTGGTGTTGCTGTTTGCAGCCTTCCGGGTGGTGACTGCGCGCAACCCTGTGCATGCAGTCCTTTTTCTCATGCTGGCCTTCTCGCAAGCCTCTGCCGTTTGGTTTTTGTTGAATGCAGAGTTTCTGGCCATTGTGCTGGTGCTGGTGTACTTGGGTGCCGTGATGGTGCTGTTCTTGTTTGTAGTGATGATGCTGGACATCAACATTGACACCATGCGCAAGGGTTTCTGGAAAAATTTTCCACTCGCCGCTACCCTCGGTGCGATTGTGGCTCTCGAGATGGCCGCTGTGCTGTTGTCCGGTTTTCGCGTATCTGACGCGCCTGCAATGGCCACTGGGGCCATTCCGGTCGACAACAGCAAAGCATTGGGTATCTTGCTCTACACCGAGTATTTGATGCCGATTCAAATTGCGGCCTCGATTTTGTTGGTGGCCATGATTGCCGCGATTGCCCTGACCTTGCGTGAGCGCAAGGACAGCAAGGCCATTGATGCCTCAATTCAGGTCAAAGTGCGTGCCGCAGACCGTATGCAAGTGGTCAAGATGGAGGCCACTCAACAAGCTCCTGAACCCGCACCCGCAGCCCCTGTGGAGCAAAGCAAATGATGACACTGACACTGGGACATTTCTTGTCGCTTGGCGCCATGCTGTTTGCATTGGCCGTGATTGGCATTTTCCTCAATCGCAAGAATTTGATCGTTTTGCTCATGGCCATCGAACTCATGCTGTTGGCTGTGAACATGAACTTTGTGGCTTTCTCCCACTATTTGGGCGACATGCACGGTCAAGTATTCGTCTTTTTCATCCTGACGGTGGCGGCTGCAGAGTCGGCCATTGGTCTGGCGATCCTCGTGCTGCTGTTCCGCAACAAGAACAACATCAACGTGGACGAACTCAATTCGCTCAAGGGTTAATAAGAATATGAGTCAAACCCTCAACGCAAGCACTTTGCTGGCTGTTCCTCTTGCGCCCCTCGTGGGTTCTGTGCTGGCAGGTGTCCTGGGAACCCAATTCGGTGGAAATTGGATCGGTCGTCGCCTGTCGCACACCTTGACCATTCTGGGTGTTCTGGTGGCATTTATCTTGTCCGCCATGACGCTCAAGAGCGTGATCGATGGTGCCCGCTTCAATGAAACCCTTTACACCTGGATGGTGGTGGGCGGTCTCAAGATGGAGGTGGGCTTTTTGGTCGATGGCATCACCGCCATGATGATGTGCGTCGTGACCTTTGTCTCCTTGATGGTGCACATCTACACCATCGGCTACATGGAAGAAGACGAGGGTTACAACCGCTTCTTTGCCTACATTTCCCTGTTCACTTTCTCCATGCTCATGCTGGTCATGAGCAACAACCTGCTGCAACTGTTCTTTGGTTGGGAAGCCGTGGGTCTGGTGTCTTATTTGTTGATCGGTTTTTGGTACAACAAACCCACCGCCATTTTTGCCAACATGAAAGCCTTTTTGGTCAACCGTGTCGGAGACTTCGGCTTTATTCTGGGCATTGGCTTGATCGTCGCCTACACCGGAACCTTGAACTACACCGAGTTGTTTGCCAAAGCCAACGAGTTGGCTGCCATCAATTTCCCTTGGTATGTTTTCGGCATGGATGCCATGTTGATCACCGTGATCTGCATCTGCTTGTTCATTGGTGCCATGGGTAAATCAGCCCAGTTCCCTTTGCATGTCTGGTTGCCGGACTCCATGGAAGGCCCCACACCTATTTCGGCGCTGATTCACGCAGCCACCATGGTCACAGCAGGCATCTTCATGGTGGCACGCATGTCGCCTTTATTCGAGTTGTCCGAGGCGGCTTTGAACTTCATCATGGTGATTGGTGCGATCACGGCGCTCTTCATGGGCTTTTTGGGCATCATCCAAAACGACATCAAGCGCGTGGTGGCTTATTCCACTCTGTCGCAACTGGGTTACATGACGGTTGCCTTGGGCGCATCGGCCTATTCAGTGGCGGTGTTCCACCTCATGACCCACGCTTTCTTCAAGGCTTTGCTGTTCTTGGCGGCGGGTTCGGTCATTATGGGTTTGCACCACAACCAAGATATCCGTTGGATGGGCGGTGTGCGCAAGTACATGCCCATCACCTGGATCACTTCATTGCTGGGCTCTTTGGCCCTCATCGGCACGCCCTTGTTTTCAGGTTTTTACTCCAAGGACAGCATCATTGAGGCGGTGCACTTGAGCCATTTGCCAGCCGCTGGTTTTGCCAATTTCGCAGTTTTGGCAGGTGTCTTCGTCACAGCGTTTTACTCGTTCCGCATGTATTTCTTGGTCTTCCATGGCAAAGAGCGCTATGACCAGAACCCGGATGCGCACCACGACGACCATGGCCACGACGACCACGGCCATGACAGCAAGCCACACGAGTCCCCATGGGTGGTGACCGTGCCCTTGGTGTTGCTGGCGATTCCTTCAGTGGTGATTGGCTTCATGACCATCCAGCCCATGTTGTATGGCGAGTTCTTCAAGGATGTGATCTTCATCGACGCCGCCAAACACCCCGCCATGAAACAACTGGCTGAGTCTTTCCACGGCCCGGTCGCCATGGCTTTGCACGGGTTGAGCACGGCACCTTTCTGGTTGGCTTTGGCGGGTGTGGTGACCGCCTGGTACATGTACTTGATCAATCCCAAAGTTCCGGCTTTCTTTGCCCGCACTTTGAGGCCTCTGATCGTGGTCCTCGAAAACAAATATTTCATGGACTGGATCAACGAGAACATTCTGGCCAAAGGTGCCCGTGGTTTGGGTGTTGGTCTCTGGAAGGTGGGCGATCGCGCCATCATCGACGGCTTTTTTGTCAACGGTGCTTGGAAAGTCGTGGGCAAGGTGTCCGGCGTGGTGCGCTGGTTCCAGTCAGGCTTCCTGTACCACTATGCTCTGGTCATGATTTTGGGTGTGTTCGTGCTGATGACGTATTTCGTCTGGCTCGCTTAACGATATTGAGGACAAGATAAAAATGGGATTGTTAAGCCTCGCCATCTGGACCCCGATTGCTTTCGGTGTCGTATTGCTGGCCCTCGGTCAAGACAGCCAAGCCCGCGCCGTGCGTTGGTTGGCTCTTGTGGGTGCCATCGTCAGCTTTCTGATCACGCTGCCTTTGTACGCGGGCTTCCAGCTCGGGACATCGGCCATGCAGTTTGTCGAAAATACCTCTTGGATTGAGCGCTTCAATGTGCACTACCACTTAGGTGTTGACGGTATTTCGCTGTGGCTGGTGTTATTGACTGCGTTCATCAACGTGATCGTGGTGATTGCCGGTTGGGAAGTCATCACCCGCAAAGTCAACCAATACATGGCCGCGTTCCTGATCCTGTCGGGTTTGATGATCGGCGTGTTCAGTGCCCTCGACGGCATCTTGTTCTACGTTTTCTTTGAAGCCACCTTGATCCCGATGTACCTGATCATTGGTATCTGGGGTGGGCCCAACAAGATTTACGCAGCGTTCAAATTCTTCTTGTACACCTTGCTCGGCTCTTTGTTGATGCTGATTGCGCTGATCTATCTGTACACCGCCTCCAACGGCAGCTTCGACATCTTGACCTGGCACAAACTGCCTTTGTCGGGTCCGGTGCAAACCTTGTTATTCTTTGCATTTTTTGCGGCCTTTGCGGTCAAGGTGCCCATGTGGCCAGTTCACACTTGGTTGCCCGATGTGCACGTTGAGGCCCCCACCGGCGGCTCGGCAGTGCTGGCCGCCATCATGTTGAAGCTCGGCGCCTACGGGTTCTTGCGTTTCTCGATGCCCATTGCTCCCGATGCTTCCCGCGAATGGGGCATGTTCATCATTGTGTTGTCCTTGGTGGCCGTGGTCTATGTGGGCTTGGTCGCCATGGTTCAACAAGACATGAAAAAGTTGGTGGCGTATTCGTCGGTGGCGCACATGGGTTTTGTCACCCTTGGCTTCTTCATCTTCAATCCCCTGGGCGTTTCCGGTGGCATTGTGCAAATGATCGCGCACGGCTTTGTATCGGCGGCCATGTTCTTGTCGATTGGGGTTCTTTACGACCGGGTGCACTCGCGAGAAATCGCCAGCTACGGTGGCGTGGTCAACACCATGCCCAAATTTGCTGCATTTGCCTTGTTCTTTGCCATGGCCAACTGCGGCTTGCCGGGGACAGCTGGTTTTGTCGGGGAGTGGATGGTTATTTTGGGCGCAGTCAAATTCAACTTCTGGATTGGATTGCTGTCGGCATCCGCCCTGATTTTTGGTGCCGCCTACACCTTGTGGATGTTCAAGCGCGTTTATCTTGGCCCGGTTGCCAACGACGACGTCAAGGCCTTGACCGACATTGATGCGCGTGAGTTCTTCATGCTGGCCTTGTTGGCTGCCGCTGTGCTTTACATGGGCGTTTACCCCAAACCTTTCACCGACGTGATGGACACTTCGGTGGCCGACTTGCTCAAGCACGTTGCCATGTCCAAGTTGCCTTGAGCAGCGGACATTGAACGTTTAGCCTGATTAGAAGAATTGAGAGAACACACATGATGGACACCACCAGCTGGATGACGATTTATCCGGAGATCGTGTTGCTGGTCATGGCCTGCGTGATCGCGCTGGCCGACCTCTTCGTGAAAAGTCCGAAACGCACGGGTACTTATGTGCTGACCCTGCTGTCTTTGGGCGGCGTGGCCTTGTTGCACGCTTTCGCGGCCGATGCCGGTCAGACGCTTTATGGTTTTGGCCGTTTGGTGGTCAGTGACCCCATGGGCCACTGGCTCAAGTGCTTTGCCACCCTTGCGGTCATGGTCACACTGGTTTATTCACGGCCTTATGCCGCTGACCGCGACATGTTGCGCGGTGGCGAATTGTTCAGCCTGAGCATGTTTGCTTTGCTGGGCATGAGTTTCATGATCTCGGGCCAAAACTTCATCGTGATGTATCTGGGCCTTGAGTTACTGACTTTGTCCAGTTATGCCCTGGTCGCTTTGCGCCGTGACCACACGCAGGCCACTGAAGCGGCCATGAAGTATTTTGTATTGGGTGCCATGGCCTCCGGGTTCTTGCTTTACGGCATGTCCATGATGTACGGCGCTACAGGCAGCCTGGAGTTATCCGAGGTTTTTAAAGCCATTGCTTCGGGACAAGTCAAACATCAGGTTCTGGTGTTTGGTCTGGTGTTCATTGTGGCGGGATTGGCTTTCAAGATCGGTGCTGTGCCTTTCCACATGTGGATTCCTGACGTTTACCAAGGGGCCCCCACTGCGGCTACTTTGATGATTGGTGGTGCGCCAAAATTAGCCGCTTTCGCCATCATGGTGCGATTGTTGGTTGAGGGCTTGTTGCCATTGGCTTTTGACTGGCAGCAAATGTTGTCCTTCTTGTCGATTGGCTCTTTGTTGGTGGGTAACTTGGCAGCCATTGCCCAAACCAACTTGAAGCGAATGTTGGCTTATTCGACGATCGCGCAAATGGGTTTTGTGCTGCTGGGATTTGTGGCCGGCGTGATCAACGGGCAAAGCACCTTGGCTGCCAACGCCTACAGTTCGGCCATGTTCTACATGGTCTCTTATGTGTTGACCACTTTGGCGGCTTTCGGCGTCATCATGTTGTTGGCCCGTCAAGGATTTGAGAGCGAGGAGATCACCGATCTTTCAGGCTTGAATCAACGCAGCCCACTTTATGCGGGCGTGATGGCCATTTGCCTGTTCTCCATGGCGGGCATTCCTCCTATGGTGGGTTTTTATGCCAAGTTGTCGGTCTTGCAATCCTTGATTGTTTCAGGTCAAAGCTTCTACATCGGCTTGGCCATTTTTGCGGTGCTGATGTCGTTGGTGGGTGCTTTCTATTATTTGCGCGTTGTCAAAGTCATGTACTTTGATGAGCCTGTGACCGCCACCACTGTTTCGGCAAGCACCGATGTGCGCGTGGTGTTGTCTGTCAATGGATTTTTGGTGTTGGCTTTAGGCATCGTGCCTGGTGCCCTAATGTCTATTTGCGCCGATTCCATTGCGCGCATGTTGGCCATCTGACCCCTTAACGCCGACCATGTCCACTTCTGTGCAAATAGGTTTTCTGGTGTTGTTGGCATTGCTGGCGGCTAATTTGCCTTTTGCCAACCAACGGATTTTCTTGGTCGGACCCAAGAGAGATTCGAAACCCTTGTTTTGGCGACTTGCCGAAGTGGTAGTGCTTTATTTCGTTGTCGGTGCTGTGGGTTTGGGCCTTGAAAAACATGCCGGTCAGATTGCGCCGCAAGGGTGGGAGTTTTACGCCATCACCGGCACCATGTTTGTGACACTGGCGTTTCCGGGTTTCGTTTACCGTTACCTGATGCATCGCAAGCATTGATGGTTCTTGGTTCTCCGCCATTGAGCCATCTCCCCATGTCTGACGATCATCTGATCGAACACCGGGTCAGCCAAGAAGAACTGCTGCACGGAAATTTCCTGCATGCCTACCGCGACACGGTTCGCCTGCCCAACCAAAGTCTTGCAAGCAGAGAATATGTGGTCCACCCTGGTGCCGTCATGATCATTCCTTTGCTTGAGACGCCCGATGGTTTGCGCCTGGTACTAGAGCGTCAATATCGCTATCCCGTGCAGCAAGTCATGATCGAATTTCCGGCGGGCAAGTTGGATGCAGGAGAAGACCCTTGGTTGTGTGCCCAACGCGAGTTGATGGAAGAAACGGGTTACACCGCCCGCCAGTGGGCGCGTGCGGGTGTCTTGCATCCGGTCATTGCCTATTCGACCGAGGTGATCGAAATCTGGTTTGCCAAAGACCTCAAATCTGGTGCTCGAAAATTGGATGCAGAAGAGTTTCTCGATGTCTTCACGGCATCGCCAGACCAATTGATGGCCTGGTGTCGCGACGGGGAAGTGACCGATGCCAAAACCCTCACCGGGGCGCTTTGGGTGCAAAATATGCTGGCTGGCCACTGGCCGCTTAACTGGCAAACATTACCCTGAAGCATTCACCCCATGAAAGTACTGGACCTTCAATGTCCACAGGGCCACAGCTTTGAAGGCTGGTTTGGTTCTCAAGATGATTACGATGCACAACGTGCACGGGGATTGGTGACGTGTCCGTTTTGCAATGACAGCGAAATAACCAAGATGCTGTCGGCTCCCCGGCTGAATTTTGGGCATGGCATTGCACCGGTTCAGCCGCAGGCTGAAAATTCGACTCAAACCGCTGTCACCGCCTCGGCCAAGCCGGTCTCTGCCGAACTGCCTAGTCCGGTGCCCCCCGATGCACAAACCTTAATGCACATGCAAGCGGCCGTGTTACAAATGGTGCGTCATGTGATGGCCAATACAGAAGATGTGGGGCCACAGTTTGCAGAAGAAGCCCGAAAGATTCATTATGGCGAGCGTGAAGAACGCAATATCCGGGGGCAGGCCACACGCGAAGAAACCGAAGCACTGATAGAAGAGGGCATTGACGTGATGTCCTTGCCGATACCGGAAAACCTCAAGGGCCCACTGCAATAAGTGCAGATCCAGTGCCTGTCGGGTGAAGGCACTGTCGGATGGGCAATGAGCCCCTGCTTTCGAACGAATACAGAGGCCAGACCCGCATGAAACACGCACTGCATATTGATGACACCGAGGTCGAATTGACCGCCATTCGCGCGCAAGGACCAGGGGGTCAAAACGTCAACAAAGTGTCCAGCGCCATTCAATTGCGTTTTGACGTCTCCGGCTCTTCGTTACCCGAAGATGTCAAACAACGTTGGCTTCAGTCGGGCGACAACCGCCTCACGCAAGAAGGTGTGTTTGTTCTGAAAGCGCAACGCCACAGAACCCAAGAGGCCAATCGGGTTGACGCTTGGGCGCGACTCTATGAAACGCTTGACCAATACGCCAAACCGCCTAAACCCCGCAAGGCCACAAAGCCCACTTATGGATCGGTGCAGCGCCGTTTGGAGGGGAAGGCCATCAAATCCAATCTGAAATCTTCACGCAGACAAGGTTCGGTGGAGTGAAGCTGAGGCTTTCTGGTCAAGTCGAGCCCCTGCAAGTTGCGATCATCCGAGGGGCGACATTTATGGCGGTTAACGTGTCCATAAGCCTAAAGTGCAAAACGTCGCCGGATACAATTTCTGACAGTATTTTTGTTTGAAAAAAAGTAACATAGAGCTAATTTGTATTCATAAAGGATTTTTATTCATTCAATTAAGAAAATTGTTATTTTGATATTTTTAATTAATTAATCGGATTTTTATGAAAAAATTATGGTTCTATTTGTTGGCCTTTGCCGCACCTGCTGCATTTGCCATTGCGCCTGATCAGGTTTGCTTTTACGAGCATGGCAACTTCACGGGTCAGAGTTATTGTGTCAGCAGGGGAGAGTTAGGCTCATCTCATGCCAACATGCCGGAGGGATGGCATGACAGGATTTCTTCCATTCAAACAGGCGATTACGTCAACGTTGAGGTGTTTGAGCATCCAGGTTTTCAGGGTTTGGCCATGGTGTTTGAAGGGAACCATGGCTGGCTTAACCAAGCAGAAAATACGATTTCTTCATTCAGAATTCTCGGCAGAGATAACCCTGGATTTTGTATATTTGAACACTTTAGATTTGCAGGCAAAAGACATTGCCGCTCCCATGACGGAACAGATTTTACGGTTGATTTGAATGCATTAGGCTTTAATGACATAGCCTCTTCCATCTATGTTCAAAAAAATAATCACAATATTAAAGTGATTGGCCATGAACATAGCAATATGACGGGGCAGCAGTGGAATCACAGCGAAACCAGCACATGGTTTCCCAATGACAATACACTTTCATCATTAACTGTAACAGCTGCTGCTAAAGTATGTTTGCATGAACATGCGAATTTCCGTGGGCAGCAATGGTGCATGCGCCACAATGGGCAAGACATTTATATTCCCAATCTTGCAGGAACATGGAATGACTATATTTCATCCATGGCGATTCCACCTGGGCATAAAGTTACTGCATTTAGAGATGTTAATTATCAAAATAAAATAGGCGAATTCACGAGTGATACACCATGGTTAGGCGTTAACAATGATTCCATTTCATCATTTATCGTCAGTTCCATTGTCAAATCGACAACACCAGCGGCTGCTAAGTATGGCGATAAAACTTGGGCCAATTACCATTGGCTAGGAGCACACAACGCTCACGTCAATACGGGTGAAGATTGGTGGGTGATTGCCAATCAAGAAAAAAGTTATGAAAATTTATTGAACAGCGGTGTTCGGGTCTTGAATCTTGATATTCATGATTCAACTTCCCGAGGCAATCGCGATGTTTATTTATGCCACGGTTCGTGCTGGGGATGGCTCGGAACCAACTATGTGTCTTCCATGCCGACATTCCGGGTGGCACTCAATCGTATTGGAGCTTGGTTGCGTCAACACCCGTTGGAAGTGGTGACGATCACGCTTGAAGATAATGTGGATTACCGTGCCTTGTTTGATGCCGCACTTAGAAACGGTCAAGTGGGAGATCTGCTCTTTAATCCGCATACAGGACGAACGGGTGGTCAGTGGCCAAAATTGTCGAAAATGGTTGAAGACAATAAAAGACTGATTATTCTGACCAGCAAATCATCGAATGCCGATGCTGCCAACGGAATTGGTTACGACAGAAATTATTTAACCGAAAACTATTGGAGTCTTGGTTTTTGGGGCAACGATACAGGATGCTGGGCACGTTGGAATGGTTCACCTTTAAGTGATACGGGTAAAGCATTTCACATGTCTCATTTCCGTACAAGTGGCAGTGTGGTCGGAGCAGCGATTGATAATTCATATTCAAAATTATCCAACCGCATTAACAATGAATGTTTTAACGCATCGGGTGGTCGATTGCCTAATATTTTGCTGCTTGATTACGTAGATATCGGTGCAGGCAAGCAAATGGTGGATGAGCTTAATCGAAGAAATTAATAATAAATTAACTTTAATAAATCTATCAATCGTTCTTGGGATTAATTTCCAAGAGCGATTTTTTATTCCAACAACTCAAAAGGGCATGGGCTGAGAACAATCACAAATTGCGGAGCGTCATGGCAGTTTGCAGCACTTGTGTCAGTGCCTCAGGTGCATCGGCTTTAACCACGGTTCGCTCAGCCATGCTTCGCAGCCAGGTGATTTGACGTTTTGCCAGTTGTCGGGTGGCAAAGATACCCCGTTCAAGAATTTCTGACTCGGGCCAACCTTCATCCAGCCCTTGCCATGCCTGACGGTAGCCCACGCAACGCATTGAGGGCAGATCGGGGTTCAAGTCGCCTCGCCTCTTTAATTGTCGAACTTCGTCCAGAAAACCCGCAGCCAACATTTGTTCAAAGCGCAGCGCAATGCGTTGGTGCAGCCAAGTCCGTTGATCGGGTTCGAGGCTGATGACTGGAATGCGCCAGTGGGGTGCATGGGTTTTGGCGCTTTGGTGAAAAGAGGACAAAGTTTTGCCAGTAGCAGACCACACTTCCAGCGCCCGACCAATGCGTTGGCTGTCGCCGGGGGCCAGTCGGTCGGCAGTGACGGGATCAACTTTTGCCAAAAGTACGTGCATGGCCGGCCAGCCCAGACTTTCGGCTTGTTGGTGAATTTGCGCACGTATTTGCAAGTCTGCAGCCGGGATGTCGTTCAGGCCTTCCAGCAAGGCCTTGAGGTAGAGCATGGTGCCGCCGACCAAGAGGGGGGTTTTGCCTCGAGCTTGAATGTCTGTGATGAGTCGGGCGGTATCGCGGGCAAACTCTGCAGCGCTGTAGCTTTGACCGGGATCAAGAATGTCAATCAGGTGGTGCGGAACCTGGGCTTGTTCATCAGGGCTGGGCTTGGCGGTGCCAATGTCCATGCCTCGATAGACCAAGGCTGAATCCACAGAGATGATCTCTGCGCCTCCTTGAGCGCGAAGTGCCTCTGCCACGGCCAGTGCGGCGGCGGTCTTGCCACTGGCTGTGGGTCCGACTATCGCGATGGCATCGGCCTTTTCAATCTGCGCTGGTGTTGACCGGTTCAATGGCTTACGTGTCATGAGCGGCAGACCAGTCACACTGAATTGAGGGCGTGCACCGTGCTTAGGCACGAACGGGAGCGGGGGCCAGAACCTGGCTCGGAACTTGAACCGGGAGGGACTTGCCGTGTCGCTGAACCAGGGTCCAGGCGATGCCCGCAATGAGCACACTCAAAAACAGCATGCCGTGGGCAAGTGCAAAGACGGGATCATCCATGTGCGAGCCGAGAAAAGCCCCCACGAAAAACGCGCCGAGCATCATCAAAAAACCGTTCAAGGCCGAGGCGGTTCCGGCGCGCAAGGGAAAGGGCGCGACGGCACCACTTTGGCCGCAAGCTTGGTGCACGCCGTGGCCCATCATGAACAAGTACATGGGCAACATGATGGCCCAGGCACCGTACCAATCTTGTCCCTGTCCAGCGTAGGCCAGTGCCGCCATGCTGCAGCCCCCAGAAAGGGTGAGGATGGCGGCAATGCCCACCGTGCGATGTACGCTGGTTCGGCGCAGCATCCAGCGGCACCAGAAAGTACCCAAAATGTAGGACAAGGACATGCTGAGCATCAGGAAGCCGTAGCCGGTTTTGCTGTATCCCATGCTGCGCGTGAAGACAAATGAAGAGCTCGCTAAAAAGGTGAACAGTCCTAGGTATGGAGCAGACGATAAGGCGCACCAAGTGACGAAAACGGGGTGTCGCAAGATAGCCAGATTGGCCTTCACCAGCGCTCGCCATTCCAGCGCAAGGGGGTCAGGCCGCGCCAGGGTTTCCTGAAAACGCCAGAGCAGCAAGCCAAAAGTGCTGGCACCAAACAAAGCCAATACGAGCAAGGCCACACGCCAGCCCAAGGCGTCGGTCAGGATGCCGCCTATGGGGGCACAGGCGCAGGCGATGATGCCTAGGCCCGTCAGGGCTTGCGACATGACATGCGCACCCTGCAAAGGTTGAAACAGGTCGCGCACCACGGCCCGAGCCGCCATCACTGCCGCTCCCATGGCCACGCCTTGCAAGGTTCGACCTGCAATTAACCAGCCGATGTTGGGGGCCAGCGCGCAAGCGATGGAAGCCAACACATAGGCCCCCATGCCCCAAAGCAGAATGGGGCGACGGCCAAATCGGTCGGACAAGGGACCCCAAACCAATTGCGAAAGACCAAAAGCCAACAGCAGCGCGGTCAGGGTGAGCTGGGCCTGTCCCATGCTGGCACCCAAAACTTCGGTCATCGCGGGCAGGGCAGGTAAATACAGGTCGGTGGTGACGGGTTGTAAGCCCAGCAGCAAGGCCAACAACAAGACGATGAGCCTGGGACTCATGCTTTTAGGCTTGACATCAATGCCCATCAGCGACCCCGCAAAAACAGTGCATCCAGATCGCGCATGGACATTTGTCGCCAAGTGGGACGACCGTGATTGCACTGGTCGGAGCGCTCGGTCTCTTCCATCTGACGCAGCAGGGCATTCATCTCGTCCAGGGTCAGGCGGCGGTTGGCTCTCACGGCACCATGGCAAGCCATCGTGGCCAGAATTTCATTTTGGGCGCGTTGCACCACGGTGCTGGCATCGTGCTGAGCCAGTTCTGCCAGAACACTGCGGGCCAGTTCAATGGCATCGCCTTGCGCCAGGCTGGTGGGCACAGCCCTTACGGCCAGGGTTTTGGCAGACAGCGGCGATATTTCAAGGCCCAGTTGTTCCAGTGCTTCAGCGCAGCTTTCGGCGGTAGCCACTTCGGTCGGGTTGGCCGCAAAGGTGGCCGGGATCAGCAACGGCTGGCTGGCAATGCGCGGACCTTCACCCTCTGCATTGTTGAGCTGGTTCTTAAGGCGTTCGTAGACGATGCGTTCGTGGGCGGCGTGCATGTCCACCACCACCAGTCCTTGTTTGTTTTCGGCCAATATATAAACACCGTGCAACTGCGCCACGGCTCTGCCCAGTGGCCAATCGCCTTCAGGCACTGCAGCGGTCGGGCTTTTAGAGAGGTTTGAAGTCGCTAAACCGTTCGTATGGGTTTCTCCACCGGGGCGGGCATTGCCGCTCGCGCGGGCCTGATGGACCCAATCCGGTGCTGCCTGTTCTTGTGCTTCGTTAGGGTTTGTTTGTCGTTCCGGATTCCACAGTGCCTTCAAGTCGGCCATGGCTTGCTCGCCATCGACACGCGGGCGAACAAAATCTGCGGGTTTGTAGGCGGGCGCATTGAAGCCGGATGGGCTTGGGCGCGACTCAAAAGCCATGCCGCCCTGTTGCCAATTAGCCGATTCGGGCAAGGCTTGAGGCCCAGGGCCGGGGTTCAAAGTAAAAGCAGCCGCATCATCCCCCAAATTTTGTGAGCGCGGCGCGGCCAGTGCGTTTTCAAGTGCGTGCTTGACCGCCTGATGCACGGCCCGACTGTCCCTGAAACGAACCTCGATTTTGGTCGGGTGCACGTTCACATCGACCAAGGTGGGGTCTATTTGCATGAACAGGGCATAGACGGGTTGTTTGTTGCCGTGCAGCACATCCTCGTAGGCGCTGCGTGCGCCGTGCATGACCACTTTGTCACGCACAAATCGACCATTCACATAAGCAAATTGGTGGTCGGGTCGTGATCTGGCAGCATCGGGCAGACCGGCACGCCCCACCACCCGAAGGGGCCCTGCGCTGTATTCAATGGCAATCGACTGGGCCACGAACTCATCGCCCAGCACATCGGCCAAGCGTTGTGCCAGCCCGCTGGGACCAGGATGCACGCGCCATTGTTCAAGCAATTTGCCCTCATGCCAGATGGCAAAGCCCACATCGGGGCGGGCCAGAGCGTGACGGCGCACGGCTTCAATGCAATGCGCCAGCTCGGTGCTGTCGCTTTTAAGGAATTTGCGCCGTGCCGGTGTCGAGAAAAACAGCTCTTTGACCTCCACCGTGGTGCCAGTGGCGCGAGCAGCGGGGCGAATTTCTCCGGTTCGGCCATCTAGGGCAAAGGCTGTGGGCTGGCCATCCATGCGAGACAAAAGGGTCAGCTCGGACACCGAATTGATCGCCGCCAATGCCTCGCCCCGAAAGCCCATGGTCATGACGGATTCGAGTTCATCTAGGTTGCCGATTTTGCTGGTGGCGTGGCGTTTAAGGGCCACGGGCAACTCGTCTGGGGCGATGCCACCACCATCGTCTTCCACTGAAATCAGGCGGGTACCGCCCCCCATCAAGCGCAGCGTGATGCTTTGCGCCCCCGCATCCATGGCGTTGTCCACCAGTTCGCGCACCACCGAGGCGGGTCGTTCAACCACCTCACCAGCCGCAATTTGGCTGATCAATTCGTCGGGGAGTTCGCGGATGGGGCGGCGCGCGTTCGCCGGGCTTTGTTGGAAGGTCACCGGGGGATTTTAGGGCTTGCAAGGCCTAAATTTTGTTCCGGGCGAACGCAAGGGGACATGTGGCCTGTATCTGCGCCGATCCCCTGTTTGGCCGGGGATAATCCGGGCCATGGACATTCTTTTGCAACTTGTAGACTTCATCCTCCACGTCGACCGTTATTTGGAGGCCTTTGTCAGCCAATACGGGGCCTGGGTTTATGCCCTGTTGTTCCTGATTATCTTTGTGGAAACCGGCTTGGTGGTCATGCCTTTTTTGCCAGGCGACTCTCTTTTGTTCATTGTGGGGGCCATGTGCGGGGCGGGTTTGATGAACTTGCCCTTGGTCATGGGCTTGTTGTTGGTGGCCGCCATTCTGGGCGACCAGACCAACTACACGATTGGCCGCTACTTTGGGCCCAAGGTATTCAAGTGGGAAAACTCCCGGTTTTTCAATCGGCAGGCTTTTTTGCAAGCCCACGCTTTTTATGAAAAATACGGCGGCATCACCATCATCCTGGCCCGTTTCATGCCGTTTGTCCGAACCTTTGTGCCCTTTGTGGCAGGTGTGGCCGAGATGACCCGCAGCAAATTCAGCTTTTACAACGTGGTCGGTGGCTTTATTTGGGTCGTGGGCTTGACCTTGGCCGGATACCTCTTTGGTAATTTGCCATTTGTCCAAACCCATTTGAGCAAAATCATCTGGGCACTGATTCTGGTGCCGGGGTTGGTGGCTATTTGGGGGGCGTGGAAAGCCCGCCAAGCTTGAAGTTTTCAACTTCAGCCCTATCAGGCGGTTGGCACCCTTGGCGGGTGCAGTTGATGGCGGCGGCTTTCATGGCGTATGCCAGTGTTGGGGCTATGCGCGCGCGGGCGGCGCCTGCAACCGGCTGCAAGGCCCAGTCGGCCAAGGTGTTGCCCCAGAATGTGTCACCTGCGCCCACGGTGTCGGCCACAGTGATGTGGGGCACGGGCAGGCTGTGCGATTGGCCCTCGATGTCCAGATAAGCGCCTTGGCCGCCAAAGGTCAGGGCCACGCGGCTCAAGGTGTTGGACGATGAACCCGCAACCGCACCTGAATCCGAACCTGATACCACACACGATTGGCGAAGTTCGCGCACCAAGCGGGCTGATTCACCGTTCGCCACGCCTTCAAAGCCCAGTGTTTCCAGGTCTTCATCGCTGGCCTTGAGCCAGTCGGCAAGGGCGATGACCTGGTGCACGGCTTGGATGTAAGAGGGCAGGTGGCTCGCCACTTTGGGGCGCAAGTTGATGTCCACGCTGACGGTCCAGCCCAACTCGCGAGCGGTTTTCAAAATAGCCACGACTTTGCCGTGTTCGGGCGGAATCAACAGCAAGGACCCCGTGTGCAGGATGCCCGGGGGTTGCTGCTGCAACAGGGCCACGATGCCCTCCACGCTGTAGTCGCGGTCGGCAATACCCTCACGGTAAAACCCGTAGCTGGCCTGGCCTTGGTTGAGCTGCACCACGGCCAGTGAAGTCGGCAGCTGAGTGGTGCCCCCCAACAAATGCACACCATCTTGCTGCAGCCGTTGTGCCAAGCCTTGACCAAACAGGTCGCTCGAAAACGGGTTGAGATACGACACCGCAGCGCCCCGCAACGCGGCGGCCCGAGCCATGTTGAAGGGGCTTCCCCCCATCAGTGGAAGCAGTCGGCCATCGGGCTGGGCAATGCAGTCCATCAGGGCTTCACCTAGCACAAAAATCGGCACAGTCATATCTAACTTCAAGTGGGGAATGGGTTAAGTTTTATTTCTTTAAAAGGTGTTTACGCCGAACGACATCAATCCAAACGGCCACGATGACCACGGCACCAATCGCCATCATTTGTTTGAATTGCGAGACCTCCATCAGGTTCATGCCGTTACGGATCATGGTGATCAGCACGGCGCCCAGCAGGCTGCCCCAAATGCTGCCGCGTCCACCAAACAGCGAAGTGCCGCCCAAAATGACAGCAGCAATCGCGTCCAGCTCAAACATTTGCGCCATTTTGCCGCTGGACGAATCCATGCGGGCCATCAACACAATGGCCCCCAGCGCACAGCACAGGCCAGAAATCACATAGACCCCCAGTTTGTACCAACGGATGTTGATGCCGACCTGGCGAGCCCCCATTTCGTTGGAGCCCATGGCGTAAACGTAGCGGCCAATTTTGGTGCTCGACAAAATAAAGGCCATCACCACAAAGAACACGCCCGTGATCAGGGTGGGCATGGGGACACCCAAGACATCGCCGTAACCAATAAAGGGCAGGGGGTCGGGCAGGCCCGCGTTGTCAAAGCCGCCCGTTAAATCAAACGCCAGACCGCGCCAAAGCGTCAGGCCGCCCAGCGTCACAATGAAAGCGGGGATGCCGACAAAGGCGACCAGGTAACCGTTGAACAAACCCACTGCGGCCCCGATGGCCAGTGCCGCCAGCATTGCCAAATAAGGGTCCACGCCGATTTTGATCATCATGTGACCGGCCACGGCACCTGCCAGTGCGGTCAGTGCGCCCACGGCCAGGTCAACGCCCCCCGTGAGAATGACAAAGGTTTGCCCACCCGCCAGCAACGCAATCACCGAGGCTTGCACCAAGATGTTGGACAGGTTGCCCGTGGTCAAAAAATAGGGTGATGCAAAGCTGAGCAAAACGCCCAAAACAAGCACGGCCACCAGCGCGCCGTACCACTCTTGTCGGGTGATGGATTTCATGAATTTCTTTGTCTGTCAAATGACCACCACACGGTGGCCGGA
>Ga0255128_1000162_pt1 | contig 27761 bp, 25 predicted proteins | sample Law_Miss_RepC_8d_FD_188562 | JGI IMG/M metagenome (GOLD analysis project Ga0255128, IMG submission 188562) | Freshwater microbial communities from St. Lawrence River, New York, United States - Law_Miss_RepC_8d | ecosystem: Environmental > Aquatic > Freshwater > River | place: USA: New York... | reverse complement strand
GGCCGGCAAGGCCATGCAGCGCTCGAACACGGCCATGGTGCGCGGCAGGCCGTCGAGGTTGGTGTTGAAGCGCTGCGCGTTGAAGATTTGCGGCACCAGGCAGCAGTCGGCCAGCGTCGGGGTGTCGCCATGGCAGAAGGCGCTGGCGGGGCCGGCGGCGAGCTGGCGCTCGAAGGCCTCCAGGCCGGTGCGCACCCAGTGGCGGTACCAGGTGTTCTTGGCCTCTTCGTCCACCTTGAGGTCGCGCGCCAGGTACTTGAGCACGCGCAGGTTGTTCAGGGGGTGGATTTCGCAGGCAATGATTTGCGCCAGCGCGCGCACCCGGGCACGGCCCATGGCATCGGGCGGCAGCAGGCGGACGCCCTCGGGGTGCGCTTCGTCGAGGTACTCGATGATGGCCATCGACTGCGTCAGGCGCGTACCGTCGCTCAACTCCAGCAGGGGCACCAGGCCCTCGGCGGCGATGTCGGCAAAGGGCTGCTGCTTGTGGTCGCCGCGGGCCAGGTGAACCGACACGTATTCGTAGCCCAGGCCCTTCAGGCTCAGGGCAATGCGCACACGAAACGAGGCCGAAGAACGGAAGTAGTTGTAGAGCTTCATGGGGTCGAAGGATAAAGCGTTCGGGCGGCGTTACATTTCGCAACAGAGGCATGATTTACCTTACCCGAGGAGACGATTCATGGCGCGAATCCGCAAAACGCTTGCGCTGGCCCTGTGCACGGCCCTGGCGATCACCGTGAGTGGCTGCGCCACCTTCGCGGTGCCCGCCTACAGCCCCGACTACCCCACGCTGGACCGGCTCAAAACCGCGCGATTGGCACCGGTGGCCATACAGCCGTTTGCGCCACAAGACCCGGCCGCGCCAGTGAACGTGCTCACCCTGCGCGGCGCCCCCTTCGCACCGGCCAAGGGCACGTTTGCCAGCTACATCGAGGCGGCCATGCGGGAAGACATGGCCGAGTTGCGCCGGCTGGACGCGCAAGCCCCCACCCAGCTCTCGGCCACGCTGCTGCGCAACGACTTTGACTTTTCTGGCCTGAGCGTGGGCACGGGCACCATCGAGTTGCGCGTGGTCGTCACCCGCGCGGGCCGGACCCGGCTGGACAAGACCTACTCGGCCAGCGGCCAGTACGAATCGCACCTGGCGGCCAATGTGGCGGTGCCACGCGCCCAGGCCGAGTACCCCTCGCTGGTGCGGCGCCTGCTGCGCACTGTGTACGCCGATGCGGCCTTTATCGCCGCGCTGCAACCCTGAACACCGACCCACGGAGACTCAACATGAACTTCTCTTACGTCTTGCGCCTGACTGGCGCCACCGTGCTGGTGGCCTTGCTGACCGCCTGCGCCCACCCCATCGGCATCAGCCCGCTGGAGACACCCACGCGCAATGAAGCAGGGCTCAGCCCAAAGAAGGTGGCCTATGTCATGACAGACGCAGACCGAGCCAAGGAGGCGATCTCCCCTGGCGGTGGCGGGGACAAAGTGAGCTACTTTCCTTACCGCGACCTGGAAAAGTCGATTCGCGACGCGCTGCGCTCGGTGTATGCCGATGTGTTCGTGCTCAACGCGGTGAGCGACCGGGAGGCCATCAAGAACTACGGCGTGAGCTATGTGTTCACACCCACCATCGCCACCCAGTCGGAGTCGCCCTCCATCTTCACTTGGCCGCCAACCAAGTTCGACATCGAGCTCTCCTGCAGCGTGACCGATGCCGAGGGAAAGGCCGTCACGCAGGTGCGGGCGCAGGCCACCGGCACGGCCGAATTCGAGGAGTTCCGCAAAGACTTTGGCCTGGCGGGCCGCCGTGCCGCAGCCCTGGTGTCGGAACAGCTGCGACAAGCCGTGCTGGCCAACCCGCATCTGCGCTGAGGCCGGAGGGACCCCAGCTCAGGACACGGCTCAGGCCGCCAGGGCCGGGTAGTCCGTGTAGCCGGCCTCGCCACCACCGTAGTAGGTGGCGCGGTTGCCTTCGTTGAAGGGGCCGCCGCGCTTGAGTCGCTCGACCAGATCGGGGTTGGCGATAAAGGGACGGCCAAACGCCACCAGATCGGCACCATCGGCCAGGGCCTGGTTGGCCAGGACGAGGTCGTAGCCGTTGTTCACCATCCAGGCGCCCTGCCCGCCTGCGGCGCGGTAGACGGCCTTGAGGGCGGCGTAGTCGAAGGGGCGGTCGGCCAGCTCTCGGGCACCGCCGGTGGCGCCTTCGATGATGTGCACATAGGCCAGGCCGAAGCGGGCGAGCTGGCGCACCACGTAGTCAAACAGCGGCTGCGGGTCGGCATCGACCACGTCGTTGGCGGGCGTGACCGGCGAGAGGCGGATGCCGGTGCGGCCACCGCCAATGGCCTCGGTGATAGCCTGCACCACCTCCACCAGCAGGCGGGCGCGGTTCTCGATGGAGCCGCCGTAAGCGTCGGTACGCTGGTTGCTGCCGGTCTTGAGGAATTGATCGATCAGGTAGCCGTTGGCGGCGTGAATTTCCACGCCATCAAAACCGGCTTCGATGGCGGCCTTGGCGGCGCGGCGGTAGTCGTCCACGATGCCGGGCAGCTCGCTGGTCTCCAGGGCGCGCGGGGTGGAGGTTTCCACGAAGGTGGGCACGCCGTCCTGAAGGAGCACGGTCTTGGTCTTGGCCGCAATGGCCGAGGGCGCCACTGGCGCGCCACCGTTGGGCTGCAGCGAGGTGTGCGACACGCGGCCCACGTGCCAGAGCTGGGTGACGATCTTGCCGCCGGCCTCGTGCACGGCGGCGGTCACGGGCTTCCAGCCCGCCACTTGCTCGGGCGCGTAGAGGCCCGGCACGTCGGCATAGCCCTGGCCCTGCTGGCTGATGGCGGTGGCCTCGGTGATGAGCAGGCCGGCGCTGGAGCGCTGGCGGTAGTAGGTGGCCATGAGCGGCGTGGGCACGGCGCCTGGCGCGCGGTTGCGGGTGAGGGGCGCCATGACGACGCGGTTGCTCAGGGCGATGTCGCCCACGGTGACGGGATCGAAGAGGGTGGTCATGCAAACCTTTCTCGGTTGACGCTATCGAATCGGAGGCACGTGCCGGCCCGGGGCCGGTACGCGGCGGGCAAATTGTGGGCAATTCAATGGCCCGCTGCCTTGATGCGCCGCAAAGCCCCGACCACCGCGGGGACGATGCTGACGGCGTTTGACGAGTGCGCAATCGCGTCGGTGCTCCAGACCTCGCCCACGCCAGCGCCGCGCACCAGGGCCAGCGCGCCTTCGGCGAACAGGGCATGCGTCACGGCCACGTCCACCGAGCGGGCACCGGCGGCCAGCAGCAGCTCGGCGGCACGGGCCAGGGTGTGGCCAGAGCTGGCCACGTCGTCGATGAGCACCACCGCCCTGCCCTGCACCGGCACATCGGGCAAGGCAATGTCCACATTGCGGTCGCCGTTGCGCTTTTTGTGGCACACGGCATAGGCCCAGCCGCGCGGTTGGGCGGCCTGGGCCACCCACTGCAGGGCCTCTTCGTCGGGCCCGATCAACAGCACCTCGCGCCCTTGGCCGGCAATGTGCTCGGCCAGCAGCGGCGCGCCGCTGATGAGTTGGGCGTCGCGCACCGGCACCGCCTCTTGCAGCGTGGCCACTCGGTGCAGGTGCGGGTCCACCGTGACGAGGGCGTCGAAGAGGCTGGCCAGAAAGTCGCCCACGATGCGCTGGCTCACGGCTTCGCCGGGCGAGAAGGCCATGTCCTGCCGCATGTAGGCCAGGTAGGGCGCCACCAGGGTGAGGTGGCGAGCCCCCAGGGCGCGCGCCGTGCGCGCGACCAGCAGCAGCTCCACCAGTTTTTCGTTCGGCGCCTGCAGCCCACGCCACAGCACCATGCGCTCGGGCAGGTGGGTTGGCAGGCGCAGCTTGAGTTCGCCATCGGGAAAGCGATGGCGATTGATGGTGGCGAACGCCAGGCCACCGGCCTGGGCGGCGCGTTCAGCGATGTCGGCCTCGTCGTCGAAGGCCAGCAAGAGATCGGCCATGCTCAGAACTCCACGAACACGTGGGGCACTTCGCTGGCCACGCCAATGCGGTAGCCGCTGGCGCGCTCGCAGGCCTGGCGGGCAAAGGCCAGGTCGGCCGGGTAGCGGGCGTGCACGCGGTAGAGCAAGTCGCCGGCCTGCACCGGCTCGCCCAGCTTGCGGGCCAGGTCAACGCCCGCGCCGCGCACCTTGGGCGCGCCGGCCAGGCGGGCAATGTGGGCGATTTGCAGGTTGTCGATGCCGGTGACGACGCCGGCCTGCGGGGCGGTCACGTCCAGCGTGAGTTCGCCCAGGTCGGGCGCGTGGTGGTCAAAGCCTTTGCTGCCCTGCGCCGCGATGATGGCCTGCATGGCCGCCAGGGCGCGGCCGGAATCAAGGATGTCGCGGGCGATGCGAAAGCCGTCGCCGCCGCGCACGTCGGGGCTGCACTCGATCAGGCGCCCGGCCAGGCGCAGGGATTTCTGGCGCAGGTCGTCGGGGGCGCGGGGGTCGTTCTCCAGCACCTGCATCACGTCGCGCGCCTCCAGCACCGGGCCCACGCCACGGCCCACGGGCTGGCGGCCATCGGTGATGACCACGTCCAGCGAGAGGTGCAGGCGCTGCGCCACGAACTCGAACAAGCGCTTGAGGCGCTGTGCCTCGGGCATGGAGCGCACCTTGGCCGTGGGGCCGATGGGAATGTCCAGCACCAGGTGGTTGGCGCCGGCGGCGATCTTTTTCGAGAGGATGGAGGCCACCATCTGGCCCGGCGAATCAATCGACAGCGGGCGCTCCACCGAGATCAGCACGTCATCAGCGGGCGAGAGCTCGGCGGTGCCGCCCCAGCCGATGCAGGCGCGGTGCTGGCGCACGATTTCCTGCATGCGCTCAAACGGCAGTTCCACATTGGCCAGCACCTCCATGGTGTCGGCCGTGCCGGCCGGCGAGGTGATGGCGCGCGAAGACGTTTTGGGAAACACCAGGCCGTAGGCCGCCACGATGGGCACCACCAGCATGGTGGTGCGGTTGCCCGGAATGCCGCCGATGCAGTGCTTGTCCACCACCAGGCTTTCGCGCCAGTCGAGCCGGCGGCCGCTGTTGATCATGGCCTCGGTGAGAAAGGCCACTTCCTCGCGGTCCAGTTCGCTGCGGTTGCAAGCCACCACGAAGGCGGTGAGTTCGATCTTGGAATAGCGCAGCCCGGCGATGTCGCGAATGATGGCGGCGAAGTCTTCGCGGTTCAGCCGCTCGCCGTTGATCTTGCGAAACAGCGCCGGAATGGACTCGGGCGGCTCGGCCTGCGACACCTGCGCCGGGTGGCCGTCGGCCACTTCCAGGCGGGCAAAGGCGTCTTCCGACACGCCGATCTGGCCGCAATCGACGATGGCGGTGTCGTCCACCACGTTGAGCGTGGCCAGGATGCGCCGGCCGTTGGCCCGCACCTCCACCTTGGAGAGCGCCTGAAAACCTTCGGCGCGCACCACCGCGCAGTCGCGGTGCAGGTAGGCCACGTTCTCGCGGTAGGTGTCGATGGCCACCCGCTTGATGACCAGGCCCTCAGGGGCACGGGATGGGGAAATGTCTGTCGCTTGAACCATGGCGTGACGATACACCCCAGGGTTCACCGACTCTGTCACCCCACCACCAGCTTGATCACCGGCATGAAGCGCTCGGACTCGGCGCGGCGCTCCAGCGCCAGGCGCATGTTCAGGCGCGCCACCTCGGTGTGCTCTTGCGCCAGCGCCTGAGCGCGCGCGCCTTCGCCTCGGCGCAGTGCGTCAAACAGCATGTGGTGCTGGCGGTGGGCGTAGAGCATCCAGTCGCGGTCGAGCGACACCGACCCCTGCATGGGCAACATGGCCGAAGCCGGCGCGAAGGGCAGTTTGTCGTTCAAGGCCACGGCGCGTTGCAGGGCGCGGTTGCCGCTGGCCTGCAGGATGAGCGCGTGAAAGCGGTCGTTCATCAGCGCGTAGGCGGCGTAGCTTTCCATGGTGAGCGGGTTGTCGGCCAGCAGGCGGTCGCCCTCGTCCAGCGTGGCCTGCAGGTCGGCCTGCAACTGGCGCGACACGCCGTGCTCGGCCACCAGGCGCGCGGCCATGCCCTCCAGGTGGCCGCGCACGGCGATGGCGTCCAGCACCTCTTGCTCGGTGAACTGGCGCACCAGGTACTTGCCGGTGTCGTTGGCCTCCACCAGGCCTTCTTGCTCCAGGGTCATCAGCGCGGTTCGCACCGGCGTGCGCGACGCCCCCAGGCGCTCGGCCAGTTGCTGCTCGGCCAGGCGCTGGCCGGGCTCGAATTCGCCACTGAGGATCAGGTCGCGGAGTTGGATCAAAACGGTTTCTTGCAGGCTCATGGAGAAAAACTGTACACTGATTTTAAGAAACGGTATACCGTTTGCACACCATCCCCCACATTAGACCGGAGATCCCCATGAAAGCCGAACTCAACCAACGCCTCACCCAGGTGGGCCCGGGCACCCCTGGCGGCGAGCTGCTGCGCCGCTACTGGCAACCGGTGGCGCTGCTCGACGAGTTCGACCCGGCGCTGGACCCGCGCATGGCCAAGCGCCCGCTGAAGGCGGTGCGCGTGCTGGGGCAGAACTTCATTCTGTTCCGCGACGACAACGGCCAGTGGGGCCTGCTGGACCGCGACTGCCCGCACCGCGGCGCCGACCTGGCCTTTGCCCGCCACGAAGGCGACGGCGTGCGCTGCCCCTTCCATGGCTGGAAGTTCGACGCCAGCGGCCAGTGCCTGGAAACCCCGGCCGAACCCAAGGGCAGCACGCTGTGCACCCGCATCAAACAACGCAGCTACCCGGTGCAGGTGCGCGCCGGCGTGGTATTCGGCTGGTTCGGCCCCGAAGGCCAGACGCCCCCGCCCATGCCCAAGCTGGACGCCTTTGAGGCCCCGGCCAGCCACAGCTTCGCCTTCAAGGGCCTGTGGCACTGCAACTGGCTGCAGTCGCTGGAGGTGGGCATTGACCCGGCCCACACCTCGTACCTGCACCGCTTCTTCGCCGACGGTTCGTTGGAAGACAGCTACGGCAAGCAGTTCCGCGGCGCCAGCGCCGGCGACGTGGACGGCGAGCGCTGGCCCATGACGCGCGTGATGCGCGAGTTCGGCCAGCCCGAGATTTCTTACGTGCAGCAGCCGCACGGCCTGCGCCTGACCGCGCTGCGCCACGTGAGCGACACCCTCACCCACGTGCGCGTGACGCACGCCGTGTTCCCGCAGACCTTCGTGATCCCGCTGTCGGAGACCATGACCATCACCCAGATGCACGTGCCGGTGGACGACACCCACAACTACTGGTTTGCCTTCTTCACCAGCTTCGCCGACCCGGTGGACAAGACCGCCATGCGCAACCAGCGCCTGGCCGGCGTGACCCTGCCCAACTACATCCCGAAAGTGGGCCGCCACAACGACTGGGGCTTTGACATCGACGAGCAGCAAAGCCGCACCTACCTGGGCATGGGCGAGGAAGACATCAACGTGCACGACCAGTGGGCTTGCGAAGGCATGGGCGCCATCCAAGACCGCACCCGCGAGCACCTGGGCACCACCGACAAGGTGATCATGGCCCACCGCCGCCTGCTGCAAGAGGCCATGGAGACCGTGGCCCAGGGCGGCACCGCCCCCGGCATTGCCAACCCCGAACTGCACGATCAGATCAGCGGCCCCGACACAGTGGACGGCATGGCGCCGGCCGGCCAGTGGGACAGCTGGTGGCAACGCGCGGTGCAAGAGCGCCGCGAGGCCGCCTCGTGGAGCGCCCAGGACAGCCAGCGCGCAGAAGGCGAAACCGCATGAGCTTTGCCGACCTTTGCGGCGTGCACACGCCCGATCGCCAAGCCGCCTGCGAGCGCGTGGCACGCCAGATCGAGGCCAGCGGCATCGAGCGCGTGCGCATGGGATGGTGCGACGTGCACGGCCAGTTGCGCGCCAAGACGCTGATGGCGGGTGCCGCCATCAAGGCCCTGCGCGACGGCGTGGGCATGGTGGGCACCCTGGCCCTGAAAGACACAGCCGACCGCACCGCCTGGAAGGTGTTCGAGCCCGGTGGCATCGACGACCTGCCCGGCTTTGCCGGGGCGTCCAACCTGATGCTGCTGCCCGACCCGGACAGCTTCGTGGCGCTGCCCTGGAGCCCCGGCACCGGCTGGCTGCGCTGCCAGCCCTGGTTCCTGGACGGCACGCCCGTGGCGCTGGACACGCGGCGCGTGCTGCAGCAGGCCCTGGCCGAGCTGGCCGCCACCGGCCACGGCTTCGTCACCGGGCTGGAGGTGGAATTCCACGTCTACAAGATCACCGACACCTCGCCCCAGCTTGACCCGATGCTGGCCGCCTGGCCGGGCCTGCCGCCCTCGGTGGCCATGGTGCATCCGGGCTATCAGTTGCAGGCCGAGGCCATGGGCGACATGGCCGACGAGGCGCTGGGCATCGTGCAGCGCACGGCCCAGGCCCTGGGCCTGCCGCTGCAGTCGCTGGAGATCGAGCTTGGCCCGAGCCAGGTGGAGGCGGTGTTTGACGCCACCGACGCCCTGCGCGCGGCCGACCACATGGTGCTGTTTCGCAACGGCGTGCGCCAGGCGCTGCGCCGCGCGGGCTACCACGCCACCTTCATGTGCCGCCCGCCGTTCCCGAACATCATGTCCAGCGGCTGGCACCTGCACCAGTCGGTGGTCGATCTGGCCAGCGGCCGCAACGCCTTCGTGCGCGAGGCGCCAGCCCCCGGCAGCGCGCCGCAAGACGCGCAGCACACCTTGTCGGCGCTGGGCTCGCAGTGGCTGGCCGGCCTGCTGGCCCACGCCCATGGCATGACGCCGCTGTGCACCCCCACCGTGAACGGCTTTGGCCGCTTCCGGCCCAACGCGCTGGCGCCGCAGTCGGTGCTGTGGGGCCGCGACAACCGCGGCGCGCTGCTGCGGGTGGTGGGTGGGGCGGGCGACCGCGCCACGCGCATTGAAAACCGCCTGGGCGAGCCCTCGGCCAACCCCTACCTCTACATGGCGTCGCAGATTCACGCCGGTCTGGACGGCGTGCGCCGCCAGCTCACGCCACCCCCGGGCAGCGAGGCGCCCTATGCCCCTGGCGCCGAGAAAATCCCAGGCAACCTGCCCGCCGCCCTGGCCGCCCTGCAGGCCGACGAGGCGCTGTGCAAGGGCCTGGGCAGCGACCTGGTGCGCAGCTTCGTGCGCATCAAGCAATCCGAGATTGACCGCCACGCCCAGGCCGAAGACAGCACCGACTTCGAGCGCCGCGAGTACTTCGCCCGTTTCTGATTTCCTTTTTTCACACCCAGCCCATGATCAAGATCCGCTTCATCGCCGCCGACGAGTCGGTGCAAGACATCGAGGCCGCGCCCGGCCAAAGCCTGATGAAAGCCGCCGTGGACGCCAACGTGCGCGGCATCGAGGCCGACTGCGGTGGCACCCTCACCTGCGCCACCTGCCACGTCATCCTGGATGGCTACTGGTCGGCCCAGGTGCCGCCGCCCGCGCCCGACGAAATCGACATGCTCGACTTCGCGGCCACGCCGCCCCAGCCCGGCAGCCGCCTGAGCTGCCAGCTGCAACTCACGCCACAACTTGACGGCTTGCAGGTGCGCCTGCCTGCGAGTCAACACTGAGGCGCCAGGGGGAGTATCGGTGGCACACTGGCCCACCCCTCTTTTCAGCCCTGGAGCGCCATCGCATGCCTGAGCCTTTTGTCTTTGCCCCGCCCCCCGTGGTGAGCGTGCCCGTGGTGGGCACCGAATCGCGCTTTCCCGTGCACCGCGTGTACTGCGTGGGCCGCAACTACGAAGACCACGCCAAGGAAATGGGCCACAGCGGGCGCGAGCCCCCCTTCTTCTTCCTCAAACCGGCCGACGCCGTGGTGGTGGCCGAGGCCGGGCAGACGGCCCGCCTCCCCTACCCTGACCTCACCCAGAACCTCCACCACGAAGTGGAACTGGTGGTGGCCATCGGCAAGGGCGGGCAGAACATTTCGGCCGAGCAGGCACCCTGGCACATTTTTGGCTACGCCGTTGGCCTGGACATGACCCGCCGCGACCTGCAAAACGAGATGAAGAAGCAAGGCAAACCCTGGTGCATCGGCAAGGCCTTTGAGCACGCCAGCCCCATCGGCCCCATAACCCCGGCGGCGCAGGCCGGCGACATCGCCAACGCCGCCATCTGGCTGCAGGTCAACGGCGCCGACCGCCAGCGCAGCCACGTGAACAAGCTGATCTGGAACATCGCCGAAACCATCGAGCAACTCTCCAAGGGCTGGGCACTCCAACCCGGCGATCTCATCTACACCGGTACGCCCGAAGGCGTGGGCGCCGTGCTGCGGGGCGACCTGCTGCACGGCCACGTGGACGGCCTGACCGACATTCGCCTGCTGGTGAACTGAAACCACCCGCACCACACCAAGGGTTAGACCTGTCAACAGCCATCGCCCGCGACCCCTATCCTCCCCTCCGTTTCCACCCTCCCCAGGAGCCATGACCATGATCCAACGCAGAACCCTTCTTCAGGCCGGCGCTGCGGCCACCCTGGGCGCCCCGGCGCTCACGGGCTTCGCCCAGTCCACCGTGACCCTGAAGTTCCACACCTTCATGGCGCCCCAGTCGCACGTGTACCTGAACATGCACAAGGCCTGGATGGACAAGGTCACCAAGGAATCGGGCGGCCGCATTCAGTTCCAAGGCTACCCAGCCATGCAACTCGGCGGCACCCCGGTGCAGCTCTACGACCAGGCCCGCGACGGCGTGGTGGACATCATCTGGTCGCTGCAGGGCTACACCGCTGGCCGCTTCCCGCGCACCGAGGTGTTTGAGCTGCCATTCATGCTCAATAACGCCGAAGCCACGTCGCGTGCGCTGTGGGAATACATCCAGACCCACGCGGCCGACGAGTACCGCGACGTGCACCCCCTGGCCTTCCAGGTGCATGGCCCGGGCATGTTCCACACCCGCGACAAGCAGATCAAAACTGCCGCAGACCTCAAGGGCTTGAAGATGCGCGGCCCCAGCCGCCAGGTCACCAAGATGCTGAGCTACATGGAAGCCATTCCCGTGGGCATGCCGCTGCCGCAGATTCCCGATGCGCTGTCCAAAGGCGTGATCGACGGCTGTGCCATTCCCTGGGAAGTGGTGCCCTCGGTGAAAGTGCACGAACTCACGAAGTACCACAGCCAGTTTGATCCGGCCGGTGGCGCGCTCTACACCGCCACCTTCATGATGGTGATGAACAAGGCCAAGTACGCCAGCCTGCCGCCCGACCTGAAGGCCGTGATCGACAAGAACTCGGGCATGGAGACCTCGGCCTGGCTGGGCAAGATTCAGCAGGAAGGCGACATTCCCGGCCGTGAGGCCGCCGTCAAGCGGGGCAACACCATCTACACCATTCCCCTGGCCGACGCCCAGGAATTCAAGCGCAAGTCGCGCCTGGTGGAAGTGGAGTGGATGCAGGACATGGACAAGCGTGGCTTCAAGGGCCAGCAACTCCTGGATTCGGCCCGCTCGCTCATCGCCAAGTACGGCGCCAAGAAGGCCTGAACCTTCGGCCGAGGCTTTTCTTGCCACACGAAAGACCGGGCTGAGGCCCGGTTTTTTGTGACAGGCCTGTCTTGCTCGCCCGCTACACTCGTCCGATGCTCCGACCGCCTGCCAAACACTGCCGCGAGTGCGGCACCGCCGTGGTGATGCGCCTGCCCGACGACGGCGACACCCGCCTGCGAGCCGTCTGCCCCGCCTGCGGCCACGTGCACTACGACAACCCCCTGAACGTGGTGGGCACCGTGCCCGTCTGGGGAGAACACGGCGAGTACGTGCTGCTGTGCAAGCGCAACATCGAACCCCGCTGGGGCAAGTGGACCCTGCCCGCCGGCTTCATGGAACTGGGCGAAACCACCGCCGAAGGCGCGCGGCGCGAGACCGACGAAGAGGCCGGCGCGAACATCGAACTGGGCGAGCTGTTCACCCTGATGAACGTGGCCCGCGTGGGCCAGGTGCACCTGTACTACCGCGCCCGTCTGCTCGACACCCACTTCAACCCGGGTCACGAAACGCTGGAGGCCCGCTTGTTCACCGAAGACGAGATTCCCTGGGACGAGATCTCCTTCCGCACGGTGAAGGAAACGCTGGAGCGCTACTTCGCTGACCGCCGCACCGGGCACTTCGGCTTTCACGCCTTCGACATCACCTGAGCCCGCATGGCCGCCAGCACTTCGCTCGTGCTGCGCCTGGGCACGGCCCAGACCCTGGCCTGGGCCTCCACCTATTACCTGCCCGCCCTGCTGGCCAAGCCCATGGCCGCCGAGTTGGGCCTGCCCGTCACCCAGGTGTGGCTGGCCTTCAGCGCCGCGCTGCTGGTCTCGGCCGGGCTGGGCCCCATCGCCGGCCGCGCCATTGACCGCTTCGGCGGGCGACCGGTGCTGAGCCTCACCAGCGTGCTCTTCGCCCTGGGCTTGGCCGCCTTGTCTCAAACGCAGGGGCCGGTGTCGCTGGCGCTGGCCTGGGGCCTGATCGGCGTGGCCATGGGCTGCGGCTTGTACGAGGCGGCGTTCGCGGCCCTGGTGCGCCTGCACGGGCATGCCGCGCGCAACGCCATCACCGGCATCACCTTGCTGGCGGGCTTCGCCAGCACCGTGGGCTGGCCACTCACTGGCTGGATGGACGCCGAGTTCGGCTGGCGCTGGGCCTGCCTGGGCTGGGCGGGGTTGCACCTGCTGCTGGGCCTGCCGCTGAACGCCAGCGTGCCCAGCGCCCCGCCCCATCCGGCACCCGAGCCACTGCCGGCCGGTGCGCCGTCGCCCGCAGCAGTGGCAGATGAGCCCCCGGCTCCGCGCCACGCCGCCTGGGTGCTGGCCTATGTGTTTGCCGCCACCTGGTTCGTGAGCACCGGCATGGCGGCGCACCTGCCGCAACTGCTGGTGGCCAGCGGCCTGACGCTGGCCGGCGCGGTGGCGATTGGCGCGCTGGTGGGCCCCGCTCAGGTGGCCGGCCGCCTGCTGGAATTTGGCTGGCTGCGCCGGCTGCACCCCTTGCTGTCGGCGCGCTGCGCGGCGGCCGCGCACCCGATGGGCGCGGTGGCCTGGCTGGTGCTTGGGCCCATCGCCGCGCCGGTGTTCGCCGTGCTGCACGGCGCGGGCAACGGCATCCTCACCATCGCCAAGGGCACGCTGCCCCTGGTCTTCTTCGGCCCGCAGGGCTATGGGCAACGCCAGGGCTGGATCATGGCGCCCTCGCGGGTGGCGCAGGCCTTTGCCCCCTTGGTGTTCGGTGCGCTGATTGAGCACTTTGGCGCCGGCGCCCTGGGCTTTTCGGCGGCGCTCAGCGCCAGCGCGCTGGCCGCCCTGCTGTGGTTGCGCACCGGTTCAGCGCGGGGCTGACCAGTCCAACAACTCGGCCAGGCGGGTGACCACCCAGGTGGCCTCGTCGGGGCTGACCACCGCGCCCTCACCCCGCAGGCCCTGGCCGACCCGCTGCAGCACATCGGCCTCGGTGATGCCCAGGCTGAACTCCATGGTGCGGGCCGTGTCGGTGAGCATCTGCGCCATGTCTTCGCACAACTCGTAGCGAGCGGTCAGTTCGGCGCGGGGCAGCGTGGGCTTCAGGCGCCCGGGCGGCAGGTAGAGGGCGATGAAGCTGGCGGGAATCTCAATCTGGTAATCGTCTGACATGAAGCGGCGCGGGCAAACAAAACGCCGATCATGCGACAGAAGCCGATGGCCCCGTCAATGAAAAGCGCTCACCGCCTCACGCAGCGACACGGCACGGGCGCGCAAGGCATCGACCGCACTGCGCGATTGCTCCACCAGGGCGGCGTTCTGCTGCGTCATGCGGTCGAGCTCACCCACAGCGGACGTCATCTCACCAATGCCCGCGCTCTGGTGCGCAGTGGACTGACTGATGTCGCGAATCATCTTCGCCACTGAAGTGGCTTCGTGCACGATGGACTCCATGGCTTGGCCGGCGCGCTGCACCAGCTCGGCCCCCCGATCCACGCGCTCAGCGCTGCTGCCGATCAGCGTCTTGATTTCTTTGGCCGCTGCGGCGCAGCGCTGGGCCAGTCCTCGCACCTCGCCTGCCACGACCGCGAAACCTCGGCCATGTTCGCCTGCACGGGCAGCCTCCACCGCCGCGTTCAAGGCGAGGATGTTGGTCTGAAACGCGATGCCGTCGATCACACCAATGATGTCGGCAATGCGGCGTGAGCTGGTGCTGATCTCGTCCATGGTGTTCACCACGTCTCGCACCACCTGCCCCCCACCATCGGCCGTCTGACTGGCCTTCTCGGCCATCTGGCAAGCCTGCCCGGCGGTCTGACTGGTGTTGGTGACGCTGGCGTTCATGGCCGCCATGGCCGCCGCTGTCTGCTCCAGATTGGCCACCGCCTGCAAGGTTCGCGAGCTCAGGTTCTGGTTGCCCTGGGCAATGTCTTGCCCCACGTCGCCGATGCCGTCCACTTGAGCGGCGACGTCGTCTAGCAAGGCACGCAGGTTCAACCCAGCCTGGTTCAAGGTGCGCGAAAGCATGCCGACCTCGTCCATGCGGTTCATGGCCGGCATGGCATCGGGCTGACCTGCTGCCACCAGCTGGGCTTGGTGCAGAACTGCCCGCAAGGGTTTGACGATCTGAGCCTCCAGCCAAGCGCCCATGAGACCCCATATCAAAGCCGTTGCCCCCCAAGCCCCTACTGGCGCACCGGTCAGCGCCAAACCGACGCACAACAGAAACGCCATCAACGCCGCGATGCCGTGCAAGCGCAGCCGTAAGCTGGCCGTGACGCCAATGGAGCGCCAACACATCCAGCCGCCATGCACCACCCAACCGCGGCGGAATGTCAGGCTGCCTTGACGGCCTTCGCGAAACCGGGCGTACAGGGCCTCGGCTTGCTGCACCTCTTCGCGAGAGGGTTTGGTGCGCACCGACATATAGCCCACCAGGCGTCCCTGACGCATCACTGGCGTGGCGTTGGCTCGAACCCAGTAATGGTCTCCGTCCTTGCGGCGGTTTTTCACCAACGCACTCCAAGAGACACCCGCCTTCAAGGTGGCCCACATGTCGGCAAAGGCCTCAACAGGCATGTCGGGGTGACGAACCAGGTGGTGCGCCTGCCCGATCAGTTCTTCGCGCTCGAATCCGCTGGCCTCGACGAAGGCCGCATTGGCGTATTGGATGTGGCTGTGCACATCGGTGGTGGACATCAGCGTGGTCTGGTCGGGCAACTCGTATTCACGCTGGGTGACGGGCAGGTTCTGGCGCATAACTGTCTCCGGGTTACGGTTGGTTCTTTCGGTGTAACCAACTTCGTCATGCACCATTTTTTCTTGAGAAAAACCAATTCCTTTGAACTCAACAGGCCAGGGTGCCATGTCCTCAATGAAAGTCCCGGCTGCTGGTGGCCAGGCGACCGAGCAACGGGGTGAGGTCTTCCAGGTGCCCGGCGATGAGGTTGGCCACCGCGCCTTCGCGCTGCCAGGTGCCGCGCACGGCCAGCAGGCGCGAGCGCAGCAAGGCCTGGCGAAAGCGCTCGCGCAGGCGGCGCCACACGATGACCTGCACCACGCCGGTTTCGTCTTCCAGGCTCACGAACACCACGCCGCTGGCGGTCTCGGGCTGTTGCCGCAGCGTCACCAGCCCGGCAAAGCGCACCAGCCGGCCGTGGGGTGCGCGGTGCAACTCGGCCGCGGTGGCCAGGCGGCGCTCGGTCAGCAGGGGGCGCAGCAGGGCCAGCGGGTGGCGGCGCAGGCTCAGGCCCAGGCTGGCGTGGTCCCAGACGATGGCCTCGCCCTCTGGGGCCTCGGGCAGGCTCAGCGGGTCTTCGTCCACCGGGGCCTGGCGCAGCAGCGCGGGCGGCGTGGCCAGGGCGGCGGCGTCCCACACCTGCTGGCGGCGGTGGCCGCTGAGGCTGTGCAGGGCATCGGCCGCGGCCAGGCGCGTGAGGTCGGCCTGCGCCAAGGCGGCACGGCGGGCCAGGTCGTCGGTGCTCTCGAAGGGCGCGCGCCGGCGCGCGGCCACGATGCGCTGCGCCACCGCCTGCCCCAGCCCGCTCACCAGGCGCAGGCCCAGGCGCACGGCGGGCGGGTGCGGCAGGTCTTCCAGGGTGCAGTCCCAGTCGCTGTGCAGCACGTCCACCGGGCGCACCTGCACGCCGTGGCGCTGCGCGTCGGCCACGAGCTGGCGCGGCGTGTAGAAGCCCAGGGGCTGGCTGTTGATGAGCGCGGCCAGGAACTCGGCCGGGTGGTGCCGCTTGACCCAGGCGCTGGCATAGACCAGCAAGGCAAAGCTGGCCGCGTGGCTCTCGGGGAAGCCGTAGCTGGAGAAGCCCTTGATCTGCTCGAACACGCCCTGGGCGAAGTCCAACGGGTAGCCGCGCTCGGTCATGCCGTCGATCAGGCGGCGTTCGTATTTCTCCAGCCCGCCCTTTCGCTTCCAGGCCGCCATGGCGCGGCGCAGGCCGTCGGCCTCGCCGGGCGAGAAGCCGGCCGCGAGGATGGCGATCTGCATGCACTGCTCCTGGAACACGGGCACGCCCAGGGTGCGCTCCAGCGCGGCGTCCAGCGCGGGGGGGAAGGTGATGGGCTCTTTGCCCTGGCGGCGGTTCAGGTAGGGGTGCACCGCCCCGCCCTGAATGGGCCCCGGGCGCACCAGGGCCACCTCAATCACCAGGTCGTAGAACTTTTGCGGGCGCAGGCGCGGCAGCATGGCCATCTGCGCGCGGCTCTCCACCTGGAACACGCCCACGGTGTCGGCGGCGCAGAGCATGTCGTAGGTGGCCGGGTCTTCGGGCGGAATGTCGTGCAGGCCGAAGGGCTCGCCGCGCCGCCGGGCGATGAAGGCCAGCGAGCGGCGCAGCGCGCTGAGCATGCCCAGGGCCAGCACGTCCACCTTGAGCAGGCCCATGGCGTCGAGGTCGTCTTTGTCCCACTCGATCACGGTGCGCCCGGGCATGGCGGCGTTTTCAATCGGCACCAGGCGCGACAGCGGCCCGCGCGTGAGCACGAAGCCCCCGGTGTGCTGCGAGAGGTGGCGCGGAAAGCCCATGAGCTGGCCGGTGAGCGTGCTGAGCTGGCGCACCGCCAGGGCCTGCGGATCGAGCCCGGCCTCTTGCAGCCGCTCGGGCGAGATGCCCTGCCCGTCCCACCAGACCATGCCCTTGGCCAGGGTGTCGAGCGTGGCGGCGTCAAAGCCCAGGGCACGGCCCACGTCGCGCACGGCGCTGCGCGGGCGGTAGGCGATGACGGCGGCGGTGAGCGCGGCGCGCTCGCGCCCGTACTTGGCGTAGAGGTACTGGATCACCTCTTCGCGGCGCTCGTGCTCGAAGTCCACGTCAATGTCGGGCGGCTCGTTGCGCTCTTTGGAGATGAAGCGCTCGAACAGCACCGACATGCGCTGCGGGTCCACCTCGGTGATGCCCAGGCAGTAACACACCACGCTGTTGGCCGCCGAGCCGCGCCCCTGGCACAAGATGCCTTGCGAGCGCGCGAAGGCCACGATGTCGTGCACGGTGAGGAAGTAGTGCTCGTACTTCAGCTCGCCGATGAGCGTCAGCTCGTGCTCGATCTGCGCCTGCACCGCCGCCGGCACGCCCGCCGGCCAGCGCCAGCCCGCCCCCTGCCAGGTGAGCTGGCGCAGCCAGCTCGCGGGCGTGTGGCCGGTGGGCACCACCTCGTCGGGGTATTGGTAACGCAGCTCGTCCAGCGAGAAGGTGCAGCGCGCCGCCACCTGCAGGGTCTGCGCCAGCAGCTCGGGCGCGAAGCGCTGGCCCAGCGCCAGGCGAGAGCGCAGGTGGCGCTCGGCGTTGGGCTGCAGCTCACGCCCGCACTCGGCCAGGGGGCGGCGCAGGCGCGTGGCGGTGAGCACGTCGTGCAATGGCTGGCGCGAGCGCAGGTGCATCTGCACATCGCCCACGGCCACCAGGGGCACCGCCGTGAGTTCGCTGCTCTGGCGGGCTTGCTGCAGGCGCAGCTCGTCGTCCAGCTCGCGGCGGTGCTCCACCCCCAGCCAGCAGCGGCCCACGAAGTGGCGCAAGAGCCAGCGCGCCAGCGCGTCGGTCTGCGCTTGCGTGGCCTGCGGGCTGGGCACGGCAATGGCCAGGCAGTCGGCCAGGGCGGCGCTGTCGATGCGCGCCCAGTCCAGGCGGTAGCTGCCCTTGGGCGCCGAGCGCCGCAAGCGCGTGATGAACTCGCACAGGTTGCCGTAGCCCTGCGCATTGCAAGCCAGCAGCACCAGGGTGAACGGGGCCTCGGCCTGCACGCGGAACTGGCTGCCCACCAGCAGCTTCAGGCCATGCGACTTGGCCGCCACGTGGGCGCGCACCACGCCGGCCATGGAGCACTCATCGGTCAGCGCCAGGGCGGTGTAGCCCAGGGCATGGGCACGGGCCACCAGCTCTTCGGGGTGGCTGGCGCCGCGCAGAAAACTGAAGTTGGAGCAGCAGCGCAGCTCGGCGTAATGGGGCAAGGCGGACAACACGGGCGGGCCTCTTTCACGCAAACAGGCCGTGCAGAAACCAGGCGGGCGAGGCGTCGCCGACCTGCGGCCGGGTCTGGAACACCCACAGCAGCCCGGCCTGCGCCGACCAGGCCAGCCAGTAATCGCGCGCCACGTGGCGGTGGGCGCCCTGGGCGTCGTCGCGGTCCCACCAGCCGCCCTCCACCCGCTGCGGCCCCAGCAGCAACTGCAGCTCGCCCAGGTACTGGGGCCGGTGCTCACGCACCACCAGCTTCAGCGGGGCCGGCAGCAAAAACGCGGGCTGAGGCCCGGCGTCGGGCCAGTCGCCCCGGGGCGCCGGGCCGGTGGCCGGCAGCCACTCGCACATGGCCTCGGGCCGGTGGTCGGCGCGTGGCTGCGGGCGCAGCACCCGCTCAGGCCCCAGGCGCGCGCTCAGGCGCTCGAGCAACTGCGGCAAGGGCTCGGCGGGCTGGCGCTCGTCCAGCAGCAGCGAGGCGCTGGCGCCGCTCAGGGGCCGGGTGTCGGTGGCGCACAGGCGCAACTCGCCCACCGGCGCGTCCAGGGTGACGTGGGTCAGGTGCTCGGCCAGCAAGCGCGCCAGGTGCTCGGTCTGGCGGGTGGGCTCGGCGGTGCGGATGCCCAACTCGCCGCCCTCGCCCACCTCGCGCCCGCGCATGGCGTCGTGGGCCCAGTGCAGAGTGATGGCGGTCACCCCCTCTTGCCGCGCCGCCAGCCAGGCAGACAACTGCCACAGCAGGTGCCGCGCGCCGTCCATCAGGCCTGTGCTGTGCTCCACCCGCCAGGGCAGTTCCAGCCGGGCCTCGAAGCGCTCGGCCGGTTTGGCCCAGGCGTGGGCCTGCGGGCGCTGGCCGTAGGCCTGATCGAGCGCCTGCAGCAAGCCCGCCTCAAAACGCCGCCCCAGCCCGCCACGCGGCAAAGCCCGCACGTCACCCAGGCAGCGGCAACCCATCTGGGCCAGGGTGTCGGCGTGGGGCCGCAGGGCGCTCAAGGTGTGCAAGGGCAGGCCGTCGAGCAGGCTCGCCAAAGGGGCCGACAAGCCGTCCCCTCGCCCCGCCCGCGCCAGCGCCAGCGCGGCCAGCGCATTGGGCGCCCAGGCCAGGGCCTGCGCCCCCAGCAAGGGCGCCTGCTGGGCCACCCGCTCTTGCAAGGCCTGCTGGCCACCCCACAGGCGCAAACAGGCCTGCACCTCCATCAGCACCGCCTCGTCCTGCCGCGTGACGCGTGGGGTGATGGCCAGGGCCCAATGCGTGGCGTGCTCAAGCACGGCCACGCCGGGGGCATCGGCCTCAGTGGGCGACCAGGGAAACAACAGGGCGCACCACAACATGGTCGGCACCAGAAGGCAAAGGCCGCGCCCCTGGGCGCAGGCGCGCGGGCAACACGGCGGCCAAGGCGTCGGGCAAGGCGGTCAGGCGCAGGGCCTGGGTCAGCGGCGGGCCTTTGCGCTTGACCAGGTCCACCTCAATGCCCCAGTCGGGCAAGGGCCTGAGCCGCAGCCGCAAAGGCGCGGGCGACGAGGCTTGCGCCGCCCCCGCCGGCCGGCACACCAGCACCGGCCCCTCGTGCGCTGCCGCCAGCACCTGCAGGCGGCGCAACTGCGTGGCCCGCACCTCGGGCAGCCAGGCCACCACCGCGCCGGTGGCGTTGGCGCGCAGCAGTTGCTCAGTGGCCCACAGGCGCTCGGCCGGGCTGCTGGCCTGCACCCACAGCAAGTGGCGTGGGCTCCAGCCCGCCACCCGCCAGCCCAGCGGGTGGGGCACCTGCGGCGGGGCCACCAGCGCCAGCGGGGCCGTCAGGGTGGGCAGCAAGGGGGCCAGCAAGCGCCACTCGGCAGCGCCGGGCGGGGAACACAGCCACTCGGTCAGCCCATGGCCCGGCCAGCCCCCACCGGGCAGCACGGCGTCCAGCGCCGACCAGCCGCTGGGCCACACCCGCTGCGGCACCAGCCCCAGTTGGCTGGCCCGCCACACGGCAGCCCACTGCCCGGCCCCGCCGAGCAGGGCATCGACGGCGGCGTTGGGGTGGGCTTCAGGACGGGAAAACATGGGAAAAGCACTGTACACCCGTACAGTATATGAAATCCATGATGTTCGTCAGAACGCGCCAGCACTCGGCCATTGACTGCCCCTGGCATGGCATTTGCGGACTGCCCTGCGGCCCCAAACCCATGGCGTTCTGGCTTCTACCGAGACAGGGCGCCGCCCCACCGTGGTGCCCGTGTCGTCCGCATGGGCACCACGGCAGGGCCCCGATGCCAGCGACCTCGTCGCCTGGCGCGGGGTGGGCAAAGACCGAGTTCCCTACCCCCTCATCCGGAGTCCCTCTCAAATGAAAAAATCGCACCAGCGCATCGCCCTCGTCGCCTCCCTGCTCAGCCTGGCCGCCGCCAGCGCACAAGCCCAAAGCAATGTCTCGCTCTATGGCCTGGTGGACATGAGCATCGGCGCCACCAAGGCCCCCGGTGGCACCTCGGTCACCGGCATCGACAGCGGCAAGATGACCACCAGCTACTACGGCATGAGCGCCAGCGAAGACCTGGGCGGCGGGCTGTCGGCCGTGTTCAAGCTCGAAGGCTTCTTCCTGGCCGACACTGGCGCCCAAGGCCGCTTCACGGGCGATGCCCAGTTCGCCCGCACCGCCTCGGTGGGCCTGTCGCACCGCGACTACGGCACGCTGACCCTGGGCCGCAACACCACGCAGCTGTTTGTGTCCACCCTCATGTTCAACGCCTTTGGCGACTCGTTTGGCTATTCGCCCAGCATCCGTCACTACTTCGCTGGCGGCCAGGGCGTGACCACCGGCGACACCGGCTGGAACGACTCCATCGCCTACAGCAGCCCCTCCTTCGCCGACCTGCGCTTTGGCGTGGCCTCAGCCACCAAGGAAAGCGCGCTGGGCACTGGCAACAGCGGCAACCTGAGCGTGAGCGTGGGCTACAGCAACGGCCCGCTGGCCGCTTCGCTGGTGGTGCAAGACGTGGAGAAAGACACCGCCGTGGCCGTGGCCAACACCACCACCTCGCAGCTGGGCGCCTCGTACGACTTCGGCGTGGCCAAGGCCTTTGCCCAGTACGGCCGGGTGAAGAACGACAGCACCGGCGCCAAGTACGACATCACCGGCCTGGGCGTGCGCGTGCCCGTGGGCGCGGGTGCCGTCATTGCCCAGTGGGGCGAGCTTGACGCCAAGGTGGGCGCCGATCGCACCACCCTGTCGGTGGGCTACTTGCACAACCTGTCCAAGCGCACCGAGCTGTACGCCGTGCTGATGCACGACAAGGTGGATGGCCTGTCCAGCGGCGGCGGCTACTCGCTGGGTATTCGTCACCGCTTCTGACGAGCCGGACAAGACAGGTGCCCGATCCTCTCGGGTGCCTGTCGAGGCGACATTGAGCACCGACAGGCCTGGTTCGCAAGGCCTGTCACCTTGGCACACAAGGGCGCCAACCCCAGCGCACAAACGAAAAAGCCCGATACCTTTCGGTACCGGGCTTTCGTATCACTGGTCGGCGTGGCGGGATTCGAACTCGCTACCCCTTGCACCCCATGCAAGTAAAAATTTTTCCAGACAAATCCAAGGGAGTATTGGCAGAGGAAATTTTTCATAAAAAACAATAACTTATCCTGTGCCCCAGTAACAATCCATCCAACAAAGTCCAGAGAGATACACTACGAGCCAACGATTTAGTTGGTACAACGGTTGGTACAACGTAGCAAACAAGGATCTGGGATGGCAATCACGGTGAAGCAGCTGGAGGCGCTGACCGCAGCAGACAAAGGGCGCACCCTGACTGACGGCGGATCACTCAAAGGTCAGGTGTACGTGGCTCGCGACGGCACCGTGACAGTGCAGTTCCGATTCGCCTACAAGTTCAACAAGGCTAGCAAGACGGTGTCAGTTGGCACTTGGCCCAAACTGGGGTTGGCAGACATTCGGAAAAGACGCGATCAAATTCGGATGCAGGTGCGAGACGCCCGGGCCTCCCATGGCTTGGACCCGGTCGCCCTAAGACGCCAGCAGGCTGACGACGTGGTTGCAGCCCGTGAACTTGAGCGCCTGCGACTCCAGGCTGAGCAGGAGATCGAAGTGGCTCGGATAGAAGCGGACAAGCAAGAGGCGCTACTACACCAACGTCAGCGGAGGCAAGACTTGGCTGCAATGCAGGCCCGCATGACTGTCAGGGAACTGTTTGCTCAATGGCAGCGACTGGAACTCGCAAGGCGAGCCGACCGAGGCATTGAAGCCGAGCGATCGTTCAAGGCCGATGTGTTTCCTCTATTAGGTGATATGGCAGCGGCGGATGTGAAGAAAGCCCACGTTCAAGAGGTTATCGACACTATCAAGGCGCGGGCGACAGGCAACCAAACCATGACGCGAACTGCAAAGAAGACGCTGGCCGACTTGCGCCAAATGTTTGGTTTTGCGATGGATAGGGACTACATCGAAGCCGACCCTACGGCACGAATAAAAAAAGCCAAGATCGGAAAAGATGTCGAACGTGACCGGGTGCTGAGCGAGCCGGAGTTGATCGACTTATTCCAGAAGCTCCCTCTAGCGGCCATGGCAGACACCAGCATGTTGGCACTACGGCTGCAGTTGGCGACAGTAGCCCGCATCGGTGAAATACTAGGTGCGCGATGGGAGAACGTCGACTTTGAGCGACGCCTTTGGACTTTGCCAGAAACCAAAAACGGCAAGCGGCATGAGATCTCCTTGAGTGACTTTGCGTTGCATCAACTGCGACAACTGAAAGAAGTCACAGGCCTGACACCATGGCTTTTTCCAGCAACGAGATCCCGCAAAGATCGCCCGGACTTCGCTGACCATGTATGCGAAAAGACTGTGACAAAGCAGGTGGGAGATCGCCAACGGCCCGGCGATAAGGCCTTAACGGGTAGGTCTAAGCATGTTGACGCACTTGTACTTGTCGGGGGCAAATGGACACCTCATGATCTGCGCCGGACGGGTGCAACGATGATGGCCGAATTGGGGGCATTGCCCGATGTCGTCGAACGCTGCCTAAACCACGCCGAGGAGAAGAAGGTCAAGCGAACCTACCAGCGGGCGCAATACGAAGGACCGATGCGCGAGGCCTGGCGACTGCTTGGTGAGCGGCTGACGCTGCTAGAGCAACGAGCGAAAGGAGAGCGCAAGAACGCGGTGACGATGCGGGTGGCCTAACCTCAAATGCTGCACCACAATATTCCTTGGACGTTCCTGAGCCCCTGTAAACAAGCGCTGACCGCCTAGAATCAGGGCGCCTGCCCCTGATTGGACCTTCTTGGTTGCAAGGGGACAGGATGAAAAAGGAATGAAGCGATGGATGGGTCCACCCACAAAACTGTCTTGGTCGGCAGCATTGGCTGCCCGACGCAACGCATGGATCGAGGCGGGGTCAGCCGCACGTCCAGCGGTATGGCGGCGGACACTTTGAACGTCACGGACAACACTGATTGCGCCGACTCCCCCGGTGCTGATGCAACCAACTCGGCATCGTCGGACGACGATGATGGCGGCGACGCCGACCCCGAACCTGCCCGACGACGACGGCGCAATCACCCCTCCCAGGCCGCCCCTAAGGCCGACATCGGCGGCAATGCCCGCATCGCCACGCCTACGGCTGGCACCCCCGTTAAGCCCCCCACCAACAACGACTTTGCACTGTGGCGACTGCCCACGGTGCTGGAGCACGTGCCTGTTAGCCGTTCTGGCTGGTGGGCTGGCGTGAAATCCGGGCGCTTTCCGCAACCTGTTCGCATCTCCACGCGCTGCGTGGCATGGCGAGCGGCGGACATTCGCGCATTGGTCGAATCGCTTTAATTTGGGGGCACCATGATCTCAATCCGCGAGGCCATGCCATTGGCCGGCGCAGCTACGCCCCAAGATGACAACGCCACCAACCTGACCAACGGTGGAGGCGCTACGAATCACACGATCAATGAGCATCTGAAGACTGTCGTAGGACAGCGACTGAAAACAGCCGCTGAGTCGCACTGCGCTGCACATTCTTCCGAGGAAAAAGAACTGCTCCGTGCAAAGCCGGCCGCGGCGCCGGTAACGTATTGGGCGTCTCAGTGGTGGCTATTGCGACAGCTTTTCACCCTGCACGATGCGGCCATGCTCTTGGCGCAGATTGGGGCGCGGCTGTGACATTTGAACGCAACCGACTGCCCGACGCAGTGAGCTACTACGAAGCCGAGGGTTTGCACCTGATTGGCCCAAACAGCGCGAAATGGAAGACCACCGCATGCCAGTTTCACGGCGGCAGCGACTCCATGCGTGTGAACACGAAGACTGGCGCATGGGTCTGCATGTCGTGCGGCGCCAAGGGCGGCGATGTGCTGGCTTACCACATGCAGCTACATGAGATGGAGTTTATTGAAGCGGCAAAGGTACTGGGTGCTTGGGTGGAAGACGGGGGACCTATTCGCACGCATAAAGCCACTGCCCTGCCACCGCGAGCAGCCTTGGAGGTTCTGAGTTTTGAGGCCACTCTCGTGGCGGTTGCTGCGAGCAACGTGGCTGCTGGCCGTGAGCTCAGCGACATTGACCGCCGGCGCCTGATGGTCTGCGCCAACCGCATTAACCGCCTGGTGGAGGACTTCGCATCATGAAGACCGTCAATCACTACCAGGCTATGGCCGCACAGTTGGATGCAGAAGTGTTGGCTAACCTGCAGATGCACTCTCTTGAGTGCGCAGAGCCGCTGGGCGACGATGCCTTGGCGTCGTCTGACTTGACGGAAAGCAAGCTCCGAGTGGATATGTCATGGTCAGATCCGTTGCCACTGATGGAAACCATCGAACCGGAACCGTATCCCTTGGATGTGCTGCCGGAGCTGTTACGTGAAGCGGTGACCGAAGTGCAGGGGTTTGCACAGGCCCCCGTCGCAATGGTCGCTACTTCGGCGTTGTCGGCTCTGTCAATGGCCACTCAGGCTTTGCACGATGTGCGGCGCGCCGAAAAACTCCTTGGGCCGATCGGGCTGTTTACCCTGGTGATCGCCGACTCGGGAGAGCGCAAGACGACCTGCGACGAGTTCTTCTTGCCCGCAGTCCGTCAATGGGAGAGCACCCAGGCCGAAGCCAGCGTTGCAGTGATGGAGACCTACGAGGCGGCATTCGCTGCCTGGAGCGCAGAACGCGAAGGGCTCCTGAGCAAGATCAAGGAGAGCGCCAAGAATGGAAAGTCGACCGATGAGCTCAAGCGCACTTTGGTGAAACTTCAGGCAGACAAACCTTCTCCCCCGCGAGTTCCTCGACTCATCTATAGCGACATTACGCCGGAGGAGCTGGGCTATCAGCTGGCGAAGCATTGGCCGTCAGCGGCCATCTCTTCCAGCGAAGCAGGCTCGGTGCTGGGCAGCCACGGGATGACGGGAGAAAGCGCCATGCGCAACATGGCCCGTCTTAACGATCTCTGGAGCGGACAAGAAATCCAGTCCGACCGGCGAACCTCAGAATCCTGGAAGGCCCGCGGCGCACGACTGACCGTCGGCTTGCAAGTGCAGGAGTCGACACTCCGTGCTTTTTTTGACAAATCTGCAGGTTTGGCACGCGGCACCGGTTTTCTCGCACGGTTCCTCGTGGCTTGGCCGCAGTCGACCCAGGGAAAGCGCCTGTTCCGCGACCCGCCGACCTCTTGGCCGAAGTTGGCCGCCTATCACCATCGCATCGAGCGCATTCTGAGCGCGCCCATTGACATGGATGAAGACGGCACTCTCCACCCCACCGTTTTGTCATTGAGCTCCGAGGCTAAGGCCATCTGGATCGCGTACCACGACGAGGTGGAGACCCAATTGTCCGCAGGAGGCGAGTTCGCCGATGTGCGGGACGTGGCAAGCAAATCGGCGGACAACGCTGCGCGCCTGGCTGCGCTGCTCCATGTTTTTGATCATGGGGGCAGCAGCACGATCGGCGTAGATGCGATGGAGGCCGGCTGCATGGTGGCCGCGTGGCATCTTCAGGAGGCGAAACGCTTCTTTGGTGAAATTGGCTTGCCCCAAGAGCTGTCAGATGCACTGCGCATTCTTTCGTGGCTGCGAGAGTACGGGCAAACCCATTCGCCCCTGGAGGTATCAACGCGAGACCTTCAACGACTTGGGCCCGTTCGTAACAAGACCCGTTTTTCAGCAGCAATGGCTGAACTTCGGGGGACTCATCACATTCGGCTGATGACCTTGGGCAAGCGCAAGCTGGTCCAAGTTAACCCGAAGCTGATGGAGGCATGGCAGCTATGAGCCTACTCGCAACCCTTCGAGCAAAAAGACTCACTCGTAAGGTTGCGACGTTGACAACTGCGACAGATGCGACACAAGAGGACCACGAGGTCCCACCTGTCGCAAAAGTCGCAACTGTCACTGTCGCAAGCGAGCGGCAACTGCAATCGCGCAACAATAACTTCACCAAAACAGCCAATACCAACCAGCAAATCTGGCCGAACATCCTGGCGATGAGCCCAAACGAGGTAGATACTTTTTCTGGTCGCTTGGCACGTTTTACTGATAAGGGCCTTTGTCTGGAGGACGCAGAACGGTTGGCTGATCGGCTTGTGCAGCGCGACCGCGAGGCCGACGATCGCGTACTCTGCCTGGAGTGCAACTACCTGACCGGGAAGCGTCGCTGGATCTGCGGCAATTGGGGACAAGCCGACGTCGCCCGCGAAAGCATGGCCCCTTCGTTGGTCGTGACTTTGCAGCGGTGTAACGGGTTTATCGACACCGCGCCTGGAGCGGAAAGCACCCTCACCCGTTGTGATGAAGCCGCCGAAAATAGGGCTGTTGAGGTATCACCAAGCCTTGACGCACCACCAGACGCTGATCCGTAGCGATTTCGCAATTCACCTCTGACGCACTCGGGTGAGTGCATGGGTGTCAACAATGGCAGCCAGCGATGCGGGCTGCCATCTACTTCAGCTCATTCGACGCCCAACGCCTTGAACACCGCGTCCACGGGGTCTGAGTAAAAACTGGTCTGGAACTTTGCAAACAGCTCGCCCGGAACCGAAGGGATATCGGTCACGCTGGACATGGGCAGCAGGATGCGTTTGGCCCCGGCGTCGAACGCCACCTGCATGCTTTCGGCCAGATTGCGCACCTGCACCACCGTTCCCCCCAAGCTCATGTCGCCCAGCACGGCCAGCTGTGACTGAACCGGTTTGCCCAGCGCTGCCGAGCACAGTGCTATGAAACCTGCCAGCGTCAACGCCTGGGGTGCGCCGCTGTTCTGCAGTTCCACCAGGTGGGTGTGAAAGTCCCGCTCGCCCGGCTTGATCGAGGCGCTGACACGTGAGGAGTTGGCCTTGAAGTAGTCGAACGCCACCCTGACCGCTTCTCTCGG
>Ga0255128_1000155_pt1 | contig 28158 bp, 28 predicted proteins | sample Law_Miss_RepC_8d_FD_188562 | JGI IMG/M metagenome (GOLD analysis project Ga0255128, IMG submission 188562) | Freshwater microbial communities from St. Lawrence River, New York, United States - Law_Miss_RepC_8d | ecosystem: Environmental > Aquatic > Freshwater > River | place: USA: New York... | reverse complement strand
AACAAGGCCCCTGCTGCCCATGCACCCAAGGTGCGTGGCAAACGGATTTCTAAAACAATTTGTTGTGCCATGGCCGTAGCAGACGGGTCGGCTTGCGGATGCAACAAGGGCTGCAGCAAATTCTCAAAACCCGTACTGCCAACCCCAATGCCCAGCACCGTCAGCACCAAGGCCAACACAAGCAGCGCCGCCAAGAGCCACCACACGGGCTGCGAATGCCCTTGATGGTTCATGGCGCGCATTGGCTGGGCGCTGCTCATGGCTTGGCCACTCCAGAAGGCTTGGCGTTGCCCGCTTTTTGTGCAAGGCAGCGGGCCATGAGCCGCGCACCTTCGGCCATGCGGGGACCTGGCCGCACCAAAATGTCTGATTCAGCGACCGGAAACACGCACAAACGCTGCTCGCGCAAGGCGCGCATGCTGGCCCAGCCTGGGCGCTGGGCCATGCCGGGGGCTGTTTTCTCGCCCACCATGATCAGGTCAGGGTTGGCCCGAACAATGAATTCTGGGTTCAGCTTGGGAAACGGCCCCAATGCCGCAGGCACGATGTTTTTGACGCCGAGACGGGTCAGGGTTTCGCCAATAAAAGACGATTCACCTGCGGCATAAGGCCCGGGGTTGACCTCGAAATAGACCCGAGTGCCTTGCAAACCCGGTGGCAAAGACTGCGCCGCCGCAGACACGCCCGCATCGATCGCACGCCAAATTTTTTGCGCATCGGGCACCTCCAGCAATTGCCCAATTTTGAGCATCACGCGCTGCACATCGGCATGCGATTTGGGCTCGAGGGCCACCACCTTGAGGCCCAACGCGCGCAAACGTTCGGCTGCCCTTGAAGATGTCGCCATCAGCACCACATCGGGCCTCAGCGCCACGATGGCCTCGATGTTCGGGTCCAGACCGCCACCCACTTGCGGCAACAGTTTCAGGCTGGCTGGAAAGGTCGAATAACGGTCCACACCCACCAAACGCTGGCAATGCCCCAACTCACACACGGTTTCGGTCAGCGAGGGCAGCAGGCTGACGATGCGCACGGGTGCACGCTCAAAGCTCACCACCACACCTTTGTCGTCGGTCACTTGCAAGCTGGCCTGAGCAGACTGGCACATCACCAGCGCAGCCAACCAACAACAGGCCAGACGCAAGCAGCTCATGCCGGCCCTTTCAGGGTGAGGGGCAGGCCCGCCACCATCAAGGTCACGCGATCACAAACCGAGGCCACGCTTTGGTTGATGCGCCCTAAGGCATCCACAAACTGGCGTACCTCCCGGCCCATGGGGATCACGCCCATGCCGATCTCGTTGCCCACCAGCACCACTGGGCCGGGCGCTTGGGCAATGGCTTGGCACAGGGCTTGGGTTGCGGCCAGAACTTCGGCTTCGTCCAATGCATCGGCTGGGTCCAAAGGCATGCTCAGATGCGTCAGCCAAAGGGTCAGGCAATCCACCACGATGAGCACATGGGCTTGGCTGTGTTGGGTGATGGCCTGGGCTAAATGTCGGGGCTCTTCTAGGGTGCGCATGCCGGGCAAGCGCTCTGCACGGTCGGCTTGGTGGCGCGCAATGCGCTGGCGCATTTCGTCGTCCCAAGCTTGCGCTGTGGCCAACATCAAGGCGCTGTGTGCAGGGTTGGCCGCCAGCCACTGGCAGGCGGCATCTTCGGCACGGCGTGACTTGCCACTGCGCTGCCCACCCAAAATGAATTCTGTGCGCATGGGCTTAGCCATGGGTCAGCATCCATTGCCGAACGATGCGGTGCATTTTTTCCACGCCATCGGTCAGTGCGGCCGGGCCGGGTTGCAAAATATCGGCCGATTTGATCTCGAACAACTGTTGAAGGCGCACGGCAGGCACGTCTTGCCACCCGGCTCTGGCCGCGACCTTTTCGGGACGGAATTTTTTGCCGCACCAAGAGCCGATCACGATATCGGGGGCACGCGCCACGATCTCATCGCCGTGCGCAATGATGCGGTCTTTGCCCAGCGATTGGACAGCCAACTCTGGAAACACGTCGTCGCCCCCGGCAATGCCCAATAACTCGGACACCCAACGGATGGCGCTGATGTGGGGTTCGTCCCATTCCTCAAAAAACACCTGGGGGCGGCGTTTGCCAGTGGCTTGCAATGCGGCTACATCGGCTTTGATGGCCTCTAGGCGTGCGCGCATGGCAGCCAATTGTGTCTGCCCCGAATCGGCACAGCCCACCATGGCCGCAACTTGGTACAAGACCGAAAAAATCTCATCCACGCTGCGCTGATTGAACACCGTGACCTGCACCCCGGCCCGAATCAGCTGGGCGGCAATGTCGGCCTGCAAGTCAGAAAAGCCCAACACGCAGTCGGGCTGCAAGGCCAGAATTTTGTCAATCTTGGCGCTCAAAAAAGCACTGACCTTGGGTTTTTCCTCGCGCGCCCGTCGCGGCCGCACCGTGTAGCCGCTGATGCCCACAATGCGGCTCTCTTGCCCCAACAGATAAAGCCACTCGGTGGTCTCCTCGGTGAGGCAGACGATGCGTTGGGGTAAGATAATCGGTGTCATGGTCACTTCATGTTGTAACGCAAGGTCAGATAAGCACTGCGACGCGGTGTGGCATAGGCGACGTTGGAACCATTGGCAACATTGATGTAACGTGTATCAAAAACATTTTCTAAACGTGTCACTAAAGCCCAATGGGGATTAATCCTCCAATAATCTGACAAGTTAACGATGGCATAGCCTGGTATCAGTTTTTGACCCGAGTTATTCAATCGCGATGACACCATCAGAAATTCAGTCCGTGTTAAATGCTCTTCCCATTGATAACCCAAGGCTAATGATGCAGCTTGTTTCGGACGTCGATCTAGTTGCTGATTGGTTGCCAGATTGATGGCACTCAAAGCTGTCCATTGCGTATTCAATGTCCACGCATTCCAAGACTTGCTGTAACTCATCTCTAAACCGCGCATACGGACCGATGCGACGTTGGTCGGCGCATAAAACTGCGTGAACTCCTGACCAATACCCCCGTAATAAGAATCCCATTCAATTAGATCCTTAATTTGGGTTTCAAAATAATTCATACCAAAGCGGAAATCACCGTTGAATCGCAACCCGAATTCCGTTGTCTTGGATGATTCAGGCCGCAAACGTGGATTACCAGCAAAATCATAAGAGCAAGGTACGGGATTACCAGCGACGCTGGGCCCACATGTGCCCAATGCAGCAGACAAAGGAACCGGCGGTGATGCGCTCCAATCCTGATTGGCTTCTGAACTGTGAGGCCAAAATAAATCATTCGTCGTCGGTGCCTTAAAGGCCGTGCCATGTGAAGCGCTCAACAACCATCCAGGCGCAATCGGTTTGGACAGCCCTAGGTTGTAGGTTTTTGCTGAACCGTAAAAATTTTGGTGATCTTGGCGTAAAGCCAATTGCCACTTGATTTTTTCCCATTCAACTTCGTATTGAGCAAATACCGAAGCATTGCGCAAGTTTTTATCTAAATTATTGGCTGAATTTTCATAATCCAGTTTGACAGCATTTTCCGACCAAATATCAGAACCCAGAGTCAATACTCCATCGCCCAATTTAAATAAATTATGCAGAGAAACAGACTTTCTTTCAGTTTGGAAAAGTCCAGGTGGATATTCGAAGGGAACCTCCAGTTTGGAACCCAACCAACCCAATTTCAATGAGTAGCTCCAAAGATCATTCACCTGGTCTTCAAAGTCAAATGAGCGATTGAAAGAACCAGAGTTGGTGGGACCATTGTCGAGCGCACTTTTACCCTCCGTTTGATTCAAATTTATTTTTAACCGACGATCTGCATTGAAATCGCGCCCCAACCGAACTCCGATTGTGTTTTGATTGAAACTGTAAGTAAGAGGGTTGTTAACCAGGTTTTGAATACCGTTCGTATGGAAAGTACCGCCATTTATCGAATATCGCCATTCATCACCGCCAGAGAACTGCGCACTCGTCTTGCGGGTACCAAATGAACCTAGAGTTTGCTCTGCAGAATATCCAGGTTCAAATTTTTTAGTAAATATTTGAATCACTCCAGCAACGGCATCTGAACCATAGAGTGAAGCCAGTGGTCCTCGAACAATTTCAATCCGATCAATTTGCTCCGGCAACACCGAATTCCAATCAAACTCGCCATTAGAAATACTGGAAGCGCGTAGACCATCCACCAAAACCAACACCTGATTGGCGTTAGCACCTCGCATCAACAAGGTGGTGGTGCGACCCAAACCACCGTTGCGATTGATCTGGATACCGGGCAAACCTTGCAGTAAATCAGCCAGGGACTGAGGATTACGGGCTTCGATTTCACTCCGGCGAATAACAGAAACAGACTGGAAAGCATCGTCCACCGTGGTGGGGCGACGGTTTGCAGTGACCAAAATATTCAAGTCAGAGTCGGTGGAAGCGTGGGCTGCGCCCAGCAAAAATGAACAAGCAATGGCAATGCCAGTTCCAGCAGAAAAAATAGAGGGTTTCATTAATAACAAACAAATCAAACGCCCTCACCGCCTTCCCCGACAGTGCATGGGCTTCAGACCTGTCTTGCGACAGGTCACCTGATTGGCCGGTATCCGGGCTGGCAGATGCAACCTTCATCACCTTCCCGGTTACCTGTTTCAGGGTTTCCAGTGGTTTGAGATGAAAGCGGAGGGGTTGATTTGCGTCAACCTCTCGTCTGCTTACCGTTGCGGGGGCAGCGCAGGTTAGGTGGGCCTGGTCGACCCTCCCCCCTGCTTCCCGTTGAACTGCGGGCCGTGAACCGGCTTCGCGAGCACCAACTGCGTGGATTCTAAAACGAAAATTGTCATTTAATCTGTAAAGCCCCCACGCTCTACAATATCGAATCATTTTTATTTGATTGCCATGGCCCAAACTGACACCATTGATCAAATTGCCGAGCGTGTGGATCATTTGTTGCTTCGCCACGAGGAGTTGCAACGCACCAATGCTTTGCTGCTGCAGCAAGTGCAGACCCTGACACTTGAGCGCGACCAACTCAAGTCTCGCTTGGCTGCCGCCAGAGCCCGCGTCGATGCACTCATCGAGCGCCTGCCCACCTCTGCCCCCGTGTCACCTGAGGCCTCATCATGAGCAGCAAACAACTCGATGTCCAAATCATGGGGCAAAGTTACATTTTGGGTTGCCCGGAAGGCGGCGAAACCCGTTTGATGGAAGCGGTCAGCAAAGTGGATTCCGCCATGTGCAAAATCCGCGATGCGGGCAAGATCAAGGCCCGGGACCGCATTGCCGTGCTGGCGGCCTTGAACTTGGCTTTTGAATCCCCTGAGCCCGCCACGGCTGCGGCAAACCCCGCTCAATCCAACACCGATGTCTCCCCGGATTCGCAGCAGAGACTGACCCAATTGCTCAAGCGACTCGATCAGGTTCTGGAACAAGACGGGCAATTGATCTAATTCAAAAACAAGCTTGGGTTGTGGTGCAGCATATGCCCCTACAATCTGGCTGTCTGCGGTGCATGCCGGGCTTTATATTTCCTTGAACCAATGCTATTAGAGCCCGGGCTTGGTACATTGGCTGGTGAGCGTGATCATCTCGCGTCAGATGAACCCAACGCCAGTCTGCCCTCGCCCACCTGAACCCCGGTTCAGGATGCCGGTCCGGTGGCACTCGCAGACACCTTTAACACCATTTGAATCAATTGGGAACATTGCATGAGGTGGCTTCGCTATTCACACAAAGGCCATATCGGTATGGGTCAATTGGTGGATGAAACCATCCATGTTTATCAGGGTCTTCTTTTCCAACATCCTCAACCCACTGGCGAAACGCTGAGCTTGTTGGACGTTGAAATTTTGGCTCCCTGCCATCCCACCAAAGTTTTGGCACTTTGGAACAATTTCAAAACGGCGGCAGAAAAGAATGGTTGGAGTCCACCCTCTGAACCGCTTTACTTTCTCAAGTCGCCCAATTCGTATTCACACCATCTTCAAGCTGTGATGCGACCTCCAAACGATGTAGGACGGGTGGTTTACGAAGCCGAGCTGGGCATCGTCATCGGTCGACGTGGGCGTGACATCCCACTGGAGGACGCTGGACAGTATATTTTTGGTTATACCTGTGTGAACGACGTCACAGCCATTGAATTGCTGAGAAGCGATACCAGCTTTGAGCAATGGACACGGGCTAAAAATTTCGATGGCTTTACGCCTTTCGGTCCTTGGGTAGAGACCGACTTGGATCTCACCCAAGCGACCGTGACCGCCAAAGTCAACGGGCGAGAGCGCCAAAACTACCACGTCAGTGACATGTTTTTTTCACCTCAAGAGTTGGTCAGCAAACTCTCCAGAGGCATGACTCTGGAGCCCGGCGATATCATTTCTTGTGGCACATCCCTCGGAGCCATGCCTTGGCAAAATGATGCCGTTGTAGAAGTGACCATTGAGGGCATCGGCACCCTCTCTAACACCATGAAAGTGCCAACATGAGTTTGAATATTGCCATTGTGGGTGCGGGCGCCATTGGGGGATACCTTGGCGTGAAATTGGCCTTGTCGGGTTGCAACGTGACATTCATTGCGCGTGGCGAAAATCTCAAAGCCATTCAAGCAAATGGCATGAGCCTCACCCTGGAAGATGGCACAACGCTGCATGCCCCGCATGTCAAAGCTTGCTCCATCGATGAAGCAACACCGCACGACTATGTGTTTTTGACCATGAAGTCGCACCAGGTCAGCCCAGTGGCCGAACAAATTGGCCGGTTGTGTCATGACCGCACCGCTGTCGTGACCCTGCAAAACGGTGTGCCTTGGTGGTACTTTTACAACTTGGTAGGCGAATATCAAAACCGTCAATTGACTTCCATTGATCCTGGTGGCGCTCAATGGCAACACATCGGCCCAAATCGAGTGATTGGTGCTGTGGTGTACCCCGCTGCCGAGTTGGTCGCCCCTGGTGTGGTCAAGCTGATTGAAGGCAACCGCTTTACCTTGGGTGAGCCCAGTGGCGAAAAGTCTGAGCGCGTCACCGCATTGGCGCAGGCCATGATTGCCGCAGGATTCAAGACCCCTGTATCCACGGAAATTCGCAGCGAGTTGTGGGTGAAACTTTGGGGCAACCTCACTTTCAACCCCGTATCTGCCTTAACGCACGCCACACTCGAAGACATTTGCAATTTTGATCTCACACGCAATTTGGCAGCCCGCATGATGTCGGAAGCCCAAACCGTGGGAGAAAAACTGGGCGTTCAATTCAAAATCAGCATTGACAAACGGATTGCAGGTGCTCAAGCCGTGGGCGCACACAAAACGTCTATGTTGCAAGACATTGAGCATGGCAAAGCTTTGGAATTAGAGGCGCTTTTAGGCAGCGTGATTGAGCTGGGCAAGATCTGCAACATGCCCACACCCACACTCGACTCGGTTTACGCCTTGACGCGCTTGCTCGAGCAAAGTGTGTTGAGAAAAGGCAAAGGTCTCAGCCTCGACTGAACTTTTTCAAAAAACCCAAGACTGGCCACATCAGCATGATGAGTGCCAAGACTGTGATGGAGCCTGCCAATGGCGTGCTCACAAAGATTTCCAGACTGCCTTTAGAAATGAGCATGGACTGTCTAAAACTGGTTTCAGCCATGTCGCCCAGCACCAGGGCCAGGACCAAGGGTGCCAGAGGGTATTTGAGCTTTTTGAAGGCATAACCCATCAAACCAAAGACCAACATCATGACAACGTCCAGCATGCTGTTGTGAACCGTGTAGGCACCCACGGCACAAATTACCACGATGACTGGCGCAATGATGGAAAACGGAATTCTCAAAATAGCCGCCCACCAAGGCACTGTGGTCAAGACCACAATCAAGCCCACAATGTTTCCCAAATACATCGAAGCAATCAGGCCCCAAACAAAATCTTTTTGCTCAGTGAACAACAAAGGGCCAGGTTGCAGCCCCCATATCAGAAGGCCACCCAATAAAACAGCAGCAGTCGGTGAACCAGGTATTCCCAGAGTGAGCATGGGCAGCAAGGCACTGGTTCCCGCTGCATGGGCGGCAGTTTCGGGTGCGATCACACCTTCGATGGCGCCTTTGCCAAAATTTTCAGGATGCTTTGAAATTCGCTTGGCCGTGCCATAACTCATGAACGATGCAGGCGTTGCGCCCCCGGGTGTCACGCCCATCCAGCAACCAATCAAACATGCGCGCAAGGACGTGGCCCAGTATTTGGGCAGCTCTTTCCATGTTTCGAGAACATCCTTGAGACTGATGCGCCCTTTGTGCCCTTTGAAAGCGAGGCCTTCTTCCATGGTGAGCAAAATTTCACCAATACCAAAGAGGCCAATAACTGCGATTAAAAAGTCAAAGCCTTTGAGCAAACTTTCTTGCCCATAGGTCATGCGCAATGTACCGGTCACGCTGTCCAAGCCCACTGCAGCCAAAGCAAAACCCAGCATCATGGCCATCAAGGTTTTGACAGGCGGCTCTTTGCTCATGCCAATGAAACTCGCAAAGGTGAGCAATTGAACCGCAAAAAACTCTGGCGGTCCGAAATTGAGTGCAAATTTAGCCACCAGAGGTGCTAAAAATGTCACCATAAGAACTGCCACCAAAGCACCCACGAAAGACGATGTGAAAGCTGCTGTTAAAGCTTGCGCAGCTTTTCCTTTTTGAGCCATAGGATAGCCATCAAAAGTGGTGGCCACTGACCAAGGCTCTCCGGGGATATTGAACAGTATGGACGTAATGGCCCCACCGAACAAAGCACCCCAATAAATGCAAGACAGCATGATGATGGCTGAAGTGGGCGACATGCCAAAGGTCAGTGGCAGAAGAATGGCCACCCCATTGGCGCCGCCCAAGCCTGGCAATACACCAATCAGAACGCCCAAAAAAATTCCCACCAACATGAAGCCAATGTTGGGAAGGGTCATCGCGACGGCAAAGCCCTGAAACAGGTTATTGATCTCATCCATGATCAAAAGCCCAACCAAGTTTCAATCCAACCTTTTGGCAATGGCAAGGTGAACCAAATCTCAAACAAAGCAAATAAAGCAGCGCTGATACCCGTACCGACTGCGATGGATTTTAGGTAACTGTATTTACCCTGCCAGACCATAAAGGCTGCTATGAAAATCAGCGACGCCAGATAAATTCCCACCACATATATAGAAACCGTGAAAGCTGCCGAGGGAATGAGCATGAGCAACATCAAACGGAACTCATGATTTTGTGCAAAAGATTCCTCGCCATCGTCTTGCTTCCATCCCCGCAAGGTTTGCAAAATCACCCAAGCAGCGCCACCAAATAAAAGACAACCGATGTAAAACGGAAAGTAGCCAGGCTCAGGACCGTCAGCGCCCCAAGCTTTACCCACCCGAATACTGTCCGTGATCACCAACAAGCTCACACCCATAAAACAGGCAGCCACCAACAATTCCATCCAACGCATTTGCAGGTGTGAATTTGTTTTCATGATGAGGTCCTTCAGATTTGTTACTTGGCCAAGAAACCGGCTTCACGCATCAGACGGAAATGCTCCACCTCTGCTTTGAGTAACCAATCTTGAAATTCCTGGCCCTTCATGAAGGTGTCCTTGAAGGCGCCGGTCTCCATGAACTCTTTCCACTCTGGGAGTTGGCGAACCTTTTGAAAGACATCGGTGAAATAGGCCACTTGCGCAGGCGTGGCTTTTGGCGGCATGAATATGCCGCGCAACATCAGATACTCCACATCAAGACCTTGCGATTTGCAGGTAGGAATGTCTTTCCAAGACTGTGAGGCAGTGATTTTTTTAGGATAAGGCATAGCTTGGGAATCAAAGACACACAGCGCCCTCAAAGTGCCGCCCTTCCAATGGGCCACCGCTTCAATCGGGTTGTTCACCGTGGTGTCAATATGCTTACCCACCAGCTGAACCGCGACATCACCACCGCCTTTGAAAGGGATATAGATCATTTTTTTGTTGGTGGCTTTTTCAATGGCCACCGTAATGATCTGGTCTTCTTGTTTGGAGCCGGTTCCGCCCATTTTGAATTTGCCGGGTTCAGATTGCTTGATGGCCTTGGTCAAGTCGTCCACCGATTTATAAGGTGACTCGGCATTGACCCAAAGTACAAACTCGTCCAGTGCCAGCATGGCCACAGGGGTCAGATCTTTCCAATTGAATGGCACACCCGTTGCCAAGGGGGTCGTGAATAAATTGGACAGTGTGATGATGATTTTGTGACCATCTGGTCGAGCCCCTTTGGTATCTAAAAAGCCTTCTGCGCCCGCACCCCCCGATTTGTTGACCACCACCAAGGGTTGTGCCATGAGTTTGTGCTTGGTAATCACCCCTTGAAGAAATCGCGCCATTTGATCAGCGCCGCCACCCGTGCCTGCTGGCACGATGAACTCGACATTTTTAGTGGGCTCCCAATTGGATTGGGCGTGAGCGTTGAAACTGAAAAAGCAGCTGACCGCCAAGGCAACTGTTTTGATAAACATAAAAGAATGATTTTTCACAGTAAACTCCTTGGTAATTAATTTGACCCGAGAGTATCGTACTAGAATCATTTGTATTTCGTCGAGTAAAAAATTCGTCCAACAACACTTTTTTATCTTTCATCCATGAAAACCCTTAATCAACTTTTGGCTTTTGGTCACGACCAGTCTATTTGTTTGACGGCGGCAAACAGTGCGCCACTGACTTATGCAGGTTTACGTCAACTGAACGACTATGTACGTCAAAAGTTCAATGAATTTGGTATCGGAAGAAATGATCGTGTTGCAATTGTCTTGCCCAACAGCGCAGAAATGGCGGCGAGTTTTGTGACTGTTGCATGCTGCTGTACGTCAGCACCCTTGAACCCCAGCTACCGCGCCGATGAATTCGAGTTTTACCTGAATGACTTGAACTCCAAAGCCTTGGTCGTTGAAAAAGGGTCAAACAGCCCAGCCGTGGCCGTGGCCGCCAAAATGGGCATCGCGCTGATTGAACTCGAACCCACACCCACCCTGGGCGCTGGCTCTTTTACCCTGAACATGAACGGCCTCCCGCCAAAAGCAGCGCAGCATCCTGGTCAAGCCCAGCCTGACGACGTGGCCTTGGTGCTGCACACTTCTGGCACCACATCGCGCCCCAAAATTGTTCCACTGACACACCGCAACGTCTGTGCTTCAGCGCAAAACATCGCTCAGAGCACGCGCTTTAGCAGTTCCGATCGCGGCTTGAATGTCATGCCCTTGTTTCACATTCACGGTCTGATTGCTGGCATCTTGGCGCCGCTGTCTCAAGGCGGAGAAGTCTTTTGCACCAGCGGCTTCAATGCCTTGAAGTTTTTTAGCCAGATGGACGAAGTCAAGCCGACTTGGTACACCGCCGTGCCCACCATGCATCAGGCAATTTTGTCCAGATCAGCCAATAACAAAGAAGTCATAGCAAGGGTGCCACTTCGATTCATTCGTTCCTCATCCTCCTCCTTACCACCACAGGTTTTGGCAGAACTCGAAAGTACCTTCAAGGCCCCGGTGATCGAGGCCTATGGCATGACCGAGGCCTCTCACCAAATGGCTTGTAATCCCCTCCCACCCGGACAAAGAAAGCCGGGCACCGTTGGCTTAGCCGCAGGCCCTGAGATCGCCATCATGAGTGCCGAGGGTAATTTATTGCCCGTCGGCAGCACCGGCGAAATTGTGATTCGCGGCAATAACGTCACGCCTGGTTATGAGAACAACGATAAAGCCAACGCTGAAGCATTCACCCATGGATGGTTCAGAACGGGTGACCAAGGCGTATTGGATGCACAGGGCTATCTCAGCATCACAGGCCGGCTGAAAGAAATCATCAACCGCGGCGGAGAAAAAATCAGCCCGCGCGAAGTTGACGAAGTTTTGATGGACCATCCTGCCGTGGCCCAAGTGGTTTGTTTTGGCATTCCACACGACAAACTGGGCGAGGAAGTGGGTGCTGCTGTGGTCTTGCGTGAGGGAATGACCGCCACTGAAAAAGAACTTCGCGAATACACGGCAACACGTTTGGCTGATTTCAAAGTGCCGCGTAAAGTTTTACTGATGGAAGAAATTCCCAAAGGGTCGACCGGCAAACTGCAACGGATTGGCATGGCGCAAAAGCTGGGATTGGTCTAAAACCGTGGAAGCTCAAACCCTATTAGAACTTGCCCTGACTGGCACGGTGGTTGGGTTCATGGCAGGTTTATTAGGTTTGGGCGGTGGCTTGCTGATGGTGCCCGTGTTGAGTTTTTTATTGGGAAACATGGGCGTCGCTGAGGACCTGTCTATCAAAATGGCGATTGTGACGTCCATGTCGACCATTTTGTTCACATCGATCTCCAGCGTCAGAAGTCACCAAAAGCTGGGCGCTGTGCGATGGGACTTGGTCAAAGGTTTAGCGCCAGGCATCGTGCTGGGAAGTGCCTTGGCCAGCCTCTGGATTTTTGCGGCTGTTAAAGGTGCCACATTGGCGATTTTGTTTGGCCTGTTTGTTTCTTTTTCGGCCTTTCAAATGTTTTTGGATAAAAAACCAAAGCCATCGCGTCAAATGCCGGGTTTCGTGGGGCAATTGGGCATGGGCGGGCTGATCGGCATGCTGTCTGGTTTGGTCGGAGCTGGCGGGGCTTTTGTGAGTGTGCCTTTGATGGCATGGTGCAACGTGGCCATACACAACGCCATAGGAACCAGTGCTGCATTGGGATTTCCCATTGCACTGGCGAATGTCACCGGCTTTGTCATTAGCGGTATGAAACTGGAGAACCTGCCAGACTGGTCACTTGGCTATATCTGGTTGCCGGGCATGTTGGTCATTGCCTCTTGCAGCGTAGTGACAGCCCCGTTCGGTGCGCGAGCGGCTCACCGACTTCCGGTCAAGAAGCTGAAAAGGGTGTTTTCTTTCTTCTTGGTGTTTCTTGCGGCTTACATGTTCAACAAAGGCTTGAATGCCGCTTGAAGCTCGGTTAAGGCGTTCGTTTCGTCAACTGACGCACCATGGAGCCTGGTCGTGGACAAGCCCCATCCACAAGGTCCAAGCCGAGATGCCCGCCAAGGCTAAACCCGCCAAACGGATGCCCCAAGAACCATCGCCCAAAGTTTGCATGCGCAAAAATAGCCAGGGCCCGGCCCACAAACTGATGCTGCTGCCCAGCGCAAAAAGGGCCATGGTGGCTGCGCCCTCAAAAGGATGACTGGTCAAGGCTGCGACCATCAGAGCGGAATAAAGCAGGCCACAAGGCATGAAAGCCCAAAGCCCGCCCACCATCCAAGGCGCGGCGCGGCCCCAGCGGGCATTAAATGTGCGAACGCGCGCCCACAGTTTGCGCGCGGCCCCTTCGAGCCATACGGGTTGTCTGCCTTGCGCCAACAAGAGCAAGCCCAAAGCCAAGGCTGCCAGGTGCAGCAAGCTCCAGAGCGGACGGATGGCCGCAGATTGCGTGGTCAGCCAGCCCAAGCCTTGCACGCTGGCCGCTGCAAAAGCGCCCAGCAATGAATAACCCAGCAAACGGCCCAACTGAAACGCCAGCAGGGCTTGACCGCGTTGCGCGCCCGCAGCTTGCCCCAAGCCCGCACAAGCGGCCCCGCACATGGCCACGCAATGCGGACCGCCCAACACCCCCATCATCAAGGCCGTGATGGCCAAAGAGCTTTGCATGGCATGACTGAATAATGAAAGGCTTGAATTGTCTGCGAACCATACTTCGCAGCGATGACGACTGGACTCAAATGATTTTGGAAAATCGGCTGTGGTTTCGATCCGCTTGAACATAACGGTCGAAAACCATGGCCACGCCACGAACAAAAAACCACCCTGTGGGTGTTACCTGAATCCCGTTTTGATGGATCTGCACCAAGCCTTGCGTTTGCAGCTCTTCAAGCAGGGTCATTTCCTTGGCAAAAAGGGTTTTGAAATCGATCAGCCAAGCCAGATTGATGGATTCATATTGCAAGCTGCCTTGGCACATCAAGGCCATGATGACTGAGCGGCGAATCAAGTCGTCACGCGTCAAAGCCAAGCCGCGCACCACGGGCAAATGGCCTTGGTCGAGCAAATCGCAATACTCTTCCATGGTTTTTGCGTTTTGGCTGTAGGTGGAACCCATGCGGCCAATCGATGACACCCCCAGCGCAATCAAATCGCAGTCGGCTTGCGTGCTGTAGCCCTGAAAATTGCGGTGCAATCGCCCTTGCCGCTTGGCAACCGCCAATGCGTCGTCGGGCAACGCAAAGTGGTCCATGCCAATGTACACATAGCCGGCATTCTGGAGAGCCTCTAACGATCGTGAAAGCATGCCGACCTTTTGGTTCCCTGTGGGTAAATCTTCGGCATGAATCCGTCGCTGTGGCTTGAACCGTTGCGGCAAGTGTGCATAGGCATACAAGGCAATGCGGTCAGGTCGCAAACAGTTAATTTGGTCCAGCGTTCTGTCAAACGATGCCGACGTTTGCAAGGGCAAACCATAGATTAAGTCCACATTGACCGACTCAAACCCCAGGCGGCGCGAGGCTTCGACCAGCTTAAATACCTGATCAGACGGTTGCATGCGGTGAATCGCCTTTTGGACGAGCGGATCAAAATCCTGAACACCAAAACTCAAACGGTTAAAACCCAGCTCTGCCAGAACGGCCAAGCGGTTTTCGTCCACGGTTCGAGGGTCCACTTCCACGGAATACTCACCCCCCGGGACAAAATCAAAATGTTGGCGCAACAGCGCCATGAGCTGGCGCAATTCGTTGTCGCTCAAAAAGGTAGGCGTTCCGCCACCCAAGTGCAACTGGCTCAGCGCATGCCCTCGACCCATAGCTCGGGTGTGCAACTCGAGTTCTTTGCTGAGATAACGCAAATAAACCGCTGCGCGATCCTTATGTTTGGTGATGATTTTGTTGCAGGCGCAGTAATAACAAAGCGATTCACAAAACGGAATGTGAATGTACAAGGACAAGGGCAGTGGCTTGCCCACTGAGCCGGACTGGCGTTGCATCAAGGCCTGAACATAATCCGACTCGCCAAAGGCTTCGACAAATCGGTCCGCTGTGGGGTAGGAGGTATAGCGAGGCCCGGGCACATCAAAACGTGCCAACAATTCGGGCGAAATCAAGGACATTCGGCAACCTCTTAATTAAAACGTGTTCATTAAGCAGAGGACTTTGCCTGCACCCATGCGATCAGGTATTGACTCAAATCAAAGGTTCTACTTGTAAATGGTGATTTTGATCAAAGACCGGGTATACCCTCGAAAACGGCTGTTTTTTGGGTTTAAGCTCAAGGCTTGATCCAAGGCAAATCCATTTCTGAACCATGAGATAAACCATGAATCCCCAAGCCATCAAAGTCGCTTGCTCCAACTGCAATTTGCGCGAATTGTGCATGCCCATGGGCCTCACGGACCAGGACATGAACCGTCTTGACGATCTGGTCGCTGTGCGCCGCAGAATCAAGCGGGGCACCACTCTGTTCACCAACGGGGAAAAGTTCACCTCGCTGTATGCCATTCGGACCGGCTTCTTCAAAACTTGCCTGGCCACCGAGGATGGACGCGATCAGGTAACCGGGTTTCAAATGGCCGGCGAAATCATTGGACTGGACGGCATCGTCAACGACCAACACAGCTGCGATGCGGTGGCCTTAGAGGACGCCGAGGTTTGCGTGATGCCGTTCGACCGGATAGAAGAAATTTCCCGCGAAGTGACCGCCTTGCAACACCATGTGCACAAGATCATGAGCCGTGAAATTGTGCGTGAACACGGCGTGATGCTGTTGCTGGGCAGCATGCGGGCCGAAGAACGGTTGGCCGCATTTTTGCTGAATCTGGTGCAGCGGCTGCATGCCAGGGGGTTTTCACAGTCTGAACTGGTTTTGCGCATGACCCGCGAAGAAATCGGGAGCTATCTGGGCCTCAAGCTCGAAACTGTGAGCCGCACCTTTTCAAAATTTGTCGAGGACGGCACGGTTGAAGTCAAACAACGGCATGTTCGAATTTTGGACACCGAAGGCCTGCAGCGCTTGGTCAACAGCAACCATTGCCACTGATTTAGCACGGCCTAGCCCGACCAACGAAAGCTTAATGGCCCTGCCCTGCGCTAAGTTGAAGAAAAACACGGGCTCTAGGCGCGATCAGCGTACCTCGTCACAGCACGATCCATCGCCTTTGCGAGCGCATTCAGCGGGGCGCTGTTCGCTGAGGATGGGGCAGCGATTCACTTCAAATGGGGACAGCGAGAGCAACGTGGTCAAGGCGCTGGACAGCATCGTCAAGGCCCAAAAGGCAAAGAAAGCCAGGGTGTAAACCCCTTGCCTGGAGACGGCCAGCGGGTGGCCAAACCAATGCAGATCCTGCGGGTCCACCAAGCCAAAAACCAAAATTTCCAGAATACCTGCCACCACAAATGCGGGCCAGGCAATCCACATCCATCGTTTTGCCAACATGTGCGTCTCCATGATCCAGCTCAAGGCTTGGTTTGAGGGGCGGGTGAAGGCACACTGCCCGTCGCCGCGTGGTTTCTGGCCTGCATGGCGGGGGCCAATCGGGTCTGGGCATCTGCGTTGTCTCTCTGGGCTTCCACACTGGACTCGGTCAACACCGGATCTTGACCATGCGCTGCCAAATAAAACGTGATGAAAGAGGCCACCACGACCACCAAGGGCCCAGCAATCACCAGCCAAACATGACCGAAAGACCACCAAGGACGAGGGGACTGGGGGAGAGTATGGGAAGTCATTGCATCGGACATTTGGGAGCCTGTTAAATAAGCCAATTGAAATCACTCATCGAGGAACCAAGAAAACTGACTTTTCCTGCAGTTCAGACAAAACTTCGCCGTCTGGTTTGACCGACTGAATCAAGAATTCAATAGGGTGCGCGCCGGGAGGCGCTGCATCGAAGGGTATTTGCAAGCGAGCAGAAACCCAAAGCGATTCGGTCGGGGCCACCCGCACACTTGCTTCGGTGGCCAGCACCAATTGGGGCAAACCTGTGGCCGACAAATGGAAATCAAGTGGGGTTTCGGCTGCATTCATGATTTGCAGACGGTAGACATTCTCAATCTTGCCGCCCGAGACGATTCGGGCTAACGCGGCGCGATCGCGGACGACGTCGACCTTGAAGGGTTTTCGCAAAGCCAGACTGGTGAACAAAACGGCTATCACCACCGCCAAAATTCCTGTGTACAGCAACACCCTGGGCCTGAACACATGGCGCAGTGTCTCTTTTGAGGTCCAGTGTTGGTTCATCGCGTTTTCTGTCGAATACTTGACCAAGCCCCGCGCATAACCCACCTTGTCCATCACGGTATCGCACACATCAGCGCAGGCACCGCAGCCAATGCATTCGTATTGCAAGCCCTTGCGAATATCAATGCCAGTCGGGCAAACCTGAACGCACAAAGTGCAATCGACACAAGCGCCCAATCCCAAGCCAACCGCATCCGCCTTTTTGGAGCGCGGCCCCCGTGGTTCACCGCGTTCGGCGTCGTAAGTCACTATCAAGGTGTCCTTGTCGAACATGGCGCTTTGAAACCGTGCGTAAGGGCACATGTACTTACAGACCTGCTCACGCATGAAGCCTGCATTGCCATAAGTAGCAAAGGCGTAGAAAAACACCCAAAAAACTTCCCAAGAACTCATGTTGCCCAGAAAGAACGACATCCCGAGCTCTTTGATGGGCGTGAAATAACCCACAAAGCTAAACCCTGTCCACAGGGCGATGCAAAGCCAGACGATGTGTTTGTAGCTTTTCTTGAACAACTTTTCGGTCGACAAGGCGTCGTCGTCTAAACGCATGCGTGCAGACCGATCCCCCTCGATCTTGTGTTCGACCCACATGAAAATTTCGCTGTACACCGTCTGCGGGCAGGCATAACCACACCACAAACGCCCAGCCACTGCGGTAAATAGAAACAAAGAAAAGGCCGCGATCACCAAGATGGCGGTCAGATAAATGAAGTCCTGCGGGTAAAGGACCCATCCAAACACGTAAAAGCGACGGGCCCCCAGATCAAAAAGCACCGCTTGGCGCTGCCCCCATTCGAGCCAAGGTAAGCCGTAAAAAACCAGTTGAGTCACAAAAACCATGATCCAGCGCCATTTGGCAAAAATGCCATGCACACTGCGTGGATAGATTTTTAGGGTTGCTGCATAGAGCGAAACCATCTGCACATCGTCCTCGGCGACAGACACATCACCCAACGGAACGATAGGAATGGTCTTTCGGGGTCGGTTCTCTTTAAGGTCCAAAACAACTTACCTTCAAAAACACCTGGTCGCCACCCTGAGGCATCCGGCCAGGTCATGTCATGCTGAAAAACCTTACTTGCTGGCTACGGCGGTTTTGTTGGACAGCCCCCAGACATAGGAGGCTAAAACGTGGATCTGGCCTTCGGTAAGCTTGCTGTCTTGCGCGGGCATCTGGTTGACTTTGCCGTTGTTGACCATGTTCACGATGGCGTTTTCACCCCAGCCGTGCAACCAAATGTCATCGGTCAAGTTGGGGGCTCCCAGAGCGGTATTGCCTTTGCCATCCATGCCGTGGCAGGCCGCACAAGCACCGAATTTTGATTTACCCAAAGATGCGCGCAAAGTATCGTGCGGACTGCCCGAAAGGCTCAGCACGTAATGCGCCACATTGCGCACATCCTCCGGGTTGCCCACTGCTGCGGCCATGGGCGGCATGTTGCCGTTGCGGCCCTGCGTCAAGGTGGTCTTGATGATGTCGTGCGTGCCGCCATACAGCCAGTCGCCATCGGTCAGGTTGGGAAAGCCCTTGCTGCCGCGCGCGTCAGAACCATGGCATTGGGCGCAATTGTTCATGAACAATCGGTCGCCAATGGCCATGGCTTGGGGGTCCTTGGCCACCTCTTCAGGGGGCATTCCCATGAACTTGGCATACAAGGGGGCCACTTCGGCATTGGCTTTGGCCACCTCGGCGTCGTATTGACCCGCCGAGGTCCAGCCAAATTTGCCCGCCAAATTGCCAACCCCCGGGTACATGGCCAGATAGACAAACGCAAACACAATGGTGATCACAAACAAACCAACCCACCAGCGAGGCAAGGGGTTGTTCATTTCACGCAAATCGCCGTCCCAGACGTGACCTGTCGTGTTGTCATTGGCCGTCATGGCCTTGGCTTTGCCGCTGAACCAAAGCAGGATCAGGCAGGCCAAGATGCTGACCAGCGTGATGCCGGCCACATACAAGTGCCAGAAATTGCTGATGAAGTCACTCATTTCGATTCCTTTGATTTTTTATGTGCTGAGGACAAATCAGTCATCCTGACGAAAAGGCAGTTGTGCTGCTTCGTCAAAGTTGGCTTGATTTTTACGTGACATGGCCCACCAGATGATGCCCAGGAAGATGACAAAGGTGAGCACGGTCACGATGGCGCGCAGGGTATTGATGTCCATGGCGTTCTCGCTTTATTTACGGTGAATGCCCATGCCTTGCAGGTAGGCAATGACAGCGTCCATCTCTGTTTTGCCCTGCACGTCTTCGGCGGCCTTGGCTATTTCTTCGTCGGTGTAAGGGGCCCCCAACGTGCGAAGGCCTTTCATGTGCGTTGGCAAACTGGCCGCATCAACCGTGTTGTTATTCAACCAGGCATAAGCGGGCATGTTCGACTCGGGCACCAGATCTCGCGGGTTGTTCAGATGAATACGATGCCATTCATCGCTGTAGCGTCCCCCCACGCGGGCCAGGTCGGGCCCGGTACGCTTGGAGCCCCATTGGAAGGGGCGGTCATAGACAAATTCACCGGCCACCGAATAGGCGCCGTAGCGCAAGGTTTCTGCACGAAACGGACGGATCATTTGCGAGTGGCAGTTGTAGCAACCCTCGCGCACATAAACATCACGGCCTACAACCTGCAAAGCGGTGTAAGGCTTAAGCCCCTCAATGGGTTGGGTGGTGGACTTCTGGAAGAAAAGCGGCACGATTTCGACCATGCCACCGACCAGCAGCACAATCAAAATCAGTACGATCATCAGAAAGTTGTTGGTCTCGATTTTTTCGTGCGAGAGACCGCCCGATTTTTGGTTTTCAGCCATTTTTTATTCTCCTCAGGCGTGTGCTGCCAGCACGGGGATCTGAACTTCGACCGAGCGACCATGCGTCGCGGTCTTGACGGTGTTCCAGAGCATCACCAACATGCCGCCCAAGTAAAGCAAGCCCCCCAGCAAACGCAACACATAGAAGGGGTAAGTGGCTTTCACGGATTCGACGAAGGTGTAGGTCAGCGTGCCATCGGCATTGACAGCGCGCCACATCAGGCCCTGCATCACGCCGGCAATCCACATGGCCGCGATGTAGATCACGATACCGATGGTGGCTGTCCAGAAATGCAGCTCAATGGCTTTGACGCTGTACATCTTTTTCTGACCAAACAAGCGGGGAATCAGGTAATACATGGAGCCCATGGTCACCAAGCCCACCCAGCCCAGGGCTCCTGAGTGCACATGGCCCACTGTCCAGTCGGTGTAATGCGACAAGGCGTTGACGGTTTTGATGGACATCATGGGACCTTCGAAGGTCGACATACCGTAGAACGAGAGGGAGACGATCAGGAAACGAAGGATCGGGTCGTCGCGCAGTTTGTGCCAAGCGCCCGACAAAGTCATGATGCCGTTGATCATGCCGCCCCAACTGGGGGCCAGCAAAATAAGCGAAAAGACCATGCCAATAGACTGCGTCCAGTCTGGCAATGCGGTGTAGTGCAGGTGGTGTGGGCCTGCCCACATGTAGGTAAAGATGAGCGCCCAAAAGTGGACGATCGACAAACGGTAGGAGTAAACAGGCCGCTCAGCTTGCTTGGGAATGAAGTAATACATCATGCCCAGAAAGCCTGCCGTGAGGAAGAAGCCCACCGCGTTGTGGCCATACCACCACTGCACCATGGCGTCTTGCACCCCGGCGTAGGCTGAATAAGACTTCATCCAGCCCACCGGCAATGCGGCACTGTTGACCAAATGCAACAAGGCCACAGCGATGATGAAGGCGCCAAAGAACCAATTGGCCACATAGATATGTCGCACCTTGCGGGTGCCCACCGTGCCAAAGAAAACAACAGCGAATGACACCCAGACCAAGGTGATCAAAATATCAATGGGCCACTCCAACTCGGCGTACTCTTTGCCACTGGTGAAACCCAACGGCAAGGTAATGGCCGCCAGCACAATGACCAGTTGCCAACCCCAAAAGGTAAAAGCCGCCAATTTATCGTTGAATAAGCGCACACCGCAGGTGCGCTGAACCACGTAATAAGCAGAGGCGAAAAGCCCGCAACCGCCAAAAGCAAAAATCACCGCATTGGTGTGCAATGGTCGCAAGCGGCCATAACTCAGCCACGGAATGCCCAGATTCAATTCGGGCCAGGCCAGTTGGGCCGCAATGATCACGCCGACCAGCATGCCCACCACACCCCAAACCACCGTCATGATGGCGAACTGCCTGACAACGGTATCGTTGTAAGTCGTTGCCTGCACATTGGTAAATTTCATTTCTACCTCTTCTTTTTAGATGACTTAAAGATTCTGCGGGTGTATATCGCTTGGCCTCTTGATCGAAATCAATCGTTGCGCAAAATGCGCTCACCTTCTGCCTCGATGTCTTCAAATTGACCGCGATGGATGGCCCACCAAAGTCCGGCCAGAATGAAAAACACCAACGCAACCGACAGCGGTATCAGTAAGTACAAAATGTCCATGGTGGTTCTTTCAGGCTTTTGGCGAGCGGCGGTGCACGGCGGAGGCGGTGGATTTGGCCAATCGCATTGCGTTCAAGACCACCACCAACGAACTCGTGGCCATGCCCAAGCCAGCGGCCCAGGCAGGCAACCAACCCAACAGAGCCAGGGGCACGCACGCGGCGTTGTAGGCCGCCGCCCAAATCAGGTTTTGTTTGACGATGCGCAGCGTCTGCCGACTGCGCAACACCGTGGCCAGCAACATGTCCAATTGGCTGCCCATCAAGACAAAGTCGGCCTTGGACTGGGCCAAAGGCACCGCCTGACCCAAGGCAAAGGACACATCGGCCCCCGCCAGCACTGGGCCATCGTTCAAGCCATCACCCACCATGGCCACTCGGTGACCGTTGGCCTGCAATTGTTGAAGGGCTTTTAATTTGTCTTGCGGGCTGCAAGCGCCTTGTGCATCGGCAATGCCCACCCGCTCGGCCACCTGGCTCACGGCGGCCTGGCTGTCGCCAGACAAAACCTTCAAGGTGAAGCCAGCATTCTTCAGGGCGCACACCACCTGAGAGGCTTCAGGACGGACTTCTTCGGTCAGCTCAAAAGTGGCCATCCAACCCAGATCGTCCGCCAGACTGACCTGCAAATGATGGCTCTTGAATGGGGGCGAATCGCAAAACACCGAAGAGCCCAAACGAAGGTTCATCCAAGCACCGTCAGGCAACTGCAATTGCCCGCGAACCCCCTGCCCGGCTTGCTCGGACAATTGCTGCGCATTCAAGGCTTCCAGTGCGGCCCCTTGAATCCCTGTTTTGGCTTGCGCTCGTGCCTCCGCCCACAAGGCCCGGGAAGCAGGATGCAAAGAATGGCGAGCCAAACTCGATGCCCAGGCCAGGGCCTGTTCGGCCGAAACACCAGCCCGCGTATGGGTCTGCGACAGCTGAAAGGCGTCTCGCGTCAAAGTGCCGGTTTTGTCAAAAATAAAGGTGTCAATGCCCGCCAGATGCTGCAAAGCACTGAGCTTGCGCACCAACACGCCACCCCGGGCCAGCGCCCCAGCTGTGGCCAGCATGGCAGCGGGGGTTGCCAAAGACAAAGCACAGGGGCACGTCACGATCAGCACCGAAACCGCCACCATCAGGGCGTGCGCCGGGTCGGTAGGCCACCAAAAAACAGCCGAAGCCAAAGAGGCGATCAGCACAAAAATCAAAAAGGGTTTGGCCCACCGGTCTACCCACAAAGCCAGGTCTGGCTTGGAGACTGCTGCGCTTTCCATCAACGAAACAATTTGCGCGTAACGGGTGGCGGCACCAACTTGTTCAATTTGCACTTCAAGGGGGCCGCTCAGGTTGTGGCTACCCGCAATGACGCGGTCGCCAGTTTGACGTGCCAGCGGCAATGACTCCCCCGTGAGCAAAGCTTCATCTACTTGGGAACGGCCGGACACCACCCGGCCATCGCCCGCAAAGGCTTCGCCGGGCATGACCTGGATCACATCGCCTACGGCCAAACGCCGAATCGAGATCAGCGCCCAACGCCCGTCGGTCTGGCGCAGGCGAACGCTGTCGGGCAAACGGTTCAGCACGGCCTCTAAGGCCCCCGCCGTGCGGTCGCGCAAGCGCTGCTCCAGCCATCGACCCATGAGCAGGAAAAACACAAACATGGTAAATGAGTCGAAATAGACTTCGGCACCAAAAGGCCCCGCTGGCTCAAAAGTGCCCAAACTGCTGACGGCAAAAGTCACCCCCATGCCCAATGCCACAGGCAAATCCATGCTGATCTGGCGCTCACGTAAATCCCGCCAAGCATTGCCAAAGAACGGTGCACACGAGAAAAAAAGCACGGGCAAGGACAACACCCAAGAGGCCCAGCGCAACAAGTGCATGGATTCGGCCGAAATTTCTGCTGGCCCATACAGATAAGACGGCGTGGCGTACATCATCACTTGCATCATGCAAAGGGCGGCCACCGACAAGCGCCAAACCATGCGCCGTGCTTCCTGCCGTCGGGTTTCGTGGGCATGGGCATCGTTGGCGGGCAGGGCTTTGTAGCCCACACGCTGCACCGACTGCAGCCACTCCGAAGGCCGAGTTCGCGCTGGGGACCAAACAATCTGCCCCCGGTGGCTGGCCGAGCTGATTTGAACAGAGACCACGCCGGGCACCGACCTCAAAGCGTCTTCTAAAGTGATGGCACAAGCGGCACAATGCATCCCCTCGAACACCACACTCGAGCGCCAGCAACCGACTTCGGCTTTGTCGGGCAAGCTGAACGCAGACCATTCTTGCTGTGTATCGAGCAGCTGAAGCCGCTCGGCTTCTGGATTTTGCCCTTGCGAAGACGCCGCCTGGGTTGCCGCCAAAGCTTCTGTGGCGGCCCTTGTATCACTGGACAGAGCGGGCAAAACATTGACTCGGGTCATGTTTTGAAGATACGACACAAGACCAAGACAAAGCTTGATTTACATCAAGCACACCCGCGTGAGGCTCTTTTAATCTGGGGTTTTTTAAATCCTTGAATGGAGCGCTTCATGTACAAACGCATTCTCGTGGCCACCGATGGGTCGACTTTGTCCAAAAAGGCCGTGGCCAGTGCCATTGAACTGGCGGCCACTTGCACTGCGGAACTGGTGGCCTTGAAAGTGGTGCCACGCTATCCACAGACCTACTTTGAGGGCAGCATTCCCTTGTCGGCCGAGGAGATTTCGCGCGTTGAAACGCAATGGGCCGAAGCAGCGCAAGTGCAATTGGGTGCGGTTGAAAAGGCCGCCAAGGCCAAAGGTGTGGTCGTTAAAACAGTGACCGCTAAATCCGACGTGGTCTCTGACGCCATCATTGCTGCAGCCAAAAAACACAAGGCCGACCTGATTGTGATGGCCTCTCACGGTCGCAAGGGCATCAAACGTTTGCTGTTGGGCAGCGAAACACAGCAAGTGCTCACCCATTCACACTTGCCGGTTTTGGTGCTGCGCTGAACGGGGCGAGGGGCAAATTTGCAGCCTGCAGCCGAATACTTTACCTACTGGCCTACTGGCTTAGTGACACTTTGACGCGGTCTCGTTTCGGCTAACTCGTCAATCGGGTCACCGATTTTTAGGCTGTAAAAAGACCTTTGTATTGTTCGCGCAGCAGGTTTTTTTGCACTTTGCCCATGGTGTTGCGGGGCAACTCGGGCACCACAAAGCACTTTTTGGGAATCTTGAAGTTGGCCAGTTTGGCCTTGAGTTCGCCCAGCACGGCTTCGGCCTGCAAGGCGCTGCCGGATTTGAGAATCACCACGGCCACGCCCACCTCGCCAAAGTCAGGGTGCGACACGCCGACCACGGCGCTTTCGGCCACCCCTGGCATGTCGTTGATGTAGCCCTCGATTTCGGCCGGATAAACGTTGTAGCCGCCGCTGATGATCAGGTCTTTGCTGCGGCCCACGATGGTCACATAACCTCGTTCGTCTACTTTGCCGACATCGCCTGTCTTGAAGAAACCATCCGAGGTGAACTCTTCGGCTGTTTTTTCGGGCATGCGCCAGTAGCCTTTGAACACATTTGGCCCTTGCACCTGAATGCCGCCAATCTCGCCCACGGCCATGTCTTTGCCGTCGTCGCCTCGCACCCGCAAGCGCACGCCGGGCAAGGGAAAGCCCACGGTGCCCCCACGTCGCTCGGTTTGTTTGGCATAACGCGGATCGGCGCGGTAAGGGTTAGAGGTCAGCATGGCGGTTTCGCTCATGCCGTAGCGTTCCAAAATGGTGTGCCCGGTGCGGCTTTGCCATTCGCTGAAGGTCTCGATCAACAAAGGGGCCGAGCCTGCAATGAACAAGCGCATGTTTTTAGCGGTTTGCTGGGTGAGTGAAGGTTCAGCCAACATGCGCACATACAAAGTAGGCACGCCCATGAACACCGTGGCGTCGGCCATGCGGGCAATCACGCCTTTGGGCTCAAAGCGGGACATCCAGACCATCTTGCTGCCATTGATCAAGGCGCCATGAATGGCCACAAACAGACCATGCACATGGAAGATGGGCAAGGCATGAATCAGCACATCGTTCTTTTTCCAGCCCCAATAGTCCTTGAGGGTCAGGGCATTGCTGAGCAGGTTGCCATGCGTAAGCATGGCCCCTTTGCTGCGACCCGTGGTGCCGCTGGTGTACAAAATAGCCGCCAAATCGTCGGCTTGACGCTCCACAGGCGTGTTTTGGTCGCTGTGATGCGCTGCCCGATCGAGCAAGCTGCCGGTGCGGTCGTCGTTCAAGGTGAACACATGCCGGGTTCCGGCCTTGAAAGCAATTTTGCTGACCCAGCCAAAATTGGCACTGCTGCACACCACCACAGCCGGTTCGGCGTTGCCAATGAAGTAGTCAATTTCGGCACTTTGGTAGGCCGTGTTCAAGGGCAAGAAAACACAGCCCGCCCGTAAAGTGGCCAGATAAAGCACCATGGCCTCAACCGATTTTTCGACCTGCACGGCAATTCGGCTGCCCTCGGGCAATTCCAACGAAGCGAGCAGGTTGGCCACCATGGCGGTGGCCCGATCCAGGTCTTGCCAGCTGTATTTCAATCCGTCGTCGGTTTCGACCGCAACCGCATTCAAGTCGGCAGGAAAAGCAGCCCTCAGGGCACAGAATAGGTTGTGGTTGCTCATGGCATGTGAAACGAAAACAGTTCAAACAAGGCTCAAATAACGGACAGGGCCTGCCCCAGTAGGCCCTTTTGCGTTAACGCGGGTCAGTCCAATTTGGCACCGGAGGACTTGACGACCTGGGCCCATTTGGTCAGCTCTTTTTTGATAAAGGCCTCAAACTGGGTGGCCGTCACATTAGGGAACTCGGCACCCTGAGAGGCCCAAACCGCTTTGGCTTCATCGGTTTGGCAAGCACGGCGAATTTCTTCGATGGCCCGCCCCTGGGCATCGGCAGGCGTGCCTTTGGGAGCCCAAACCCCATACCAAGTGGACACGGTGTAGTCTGGCAAACCCAGTTCGGCCGAGCAAGGCACGTCAGGAAAAGCGGCATTGCGCTTGGCACCTGAGACCATCAAGGCCTTGATGCGACCGCCCTTGATGTGCGCGGCCGATGAGCCCAGACCATCAAACATCATGTCTACGTTGCCTGCAATCAAGTCTTGCAAGGCTGGCCCCGCACCACGGTAAGGAATGTGGGTGATGAAGGTTTGGGTCTGTAACTTGAACAACTCGCCAGCCAAATGGTGCGAGGTGCCGCCACCCGCCGAACCATAGTTCAAACGTCCGGGGTTCTTTTTGACCATGTCAATGAAGGCTTTGAAATCGGCCGCCGTGACCTTTTTGGGGTTGACCACCAGAACCTGGGGCACGTTGGCGACCAAAATCAATGGGATCAGATCCCGTTCCAAGTCGTAGTCCAACTTGGGGTACATGCTGGGGGCAATGGTGTGGTGCACGGCGCCCATGAACAAGTTGTAGCCATCGGGGGCCGATTTGGCGGCGACGCCTGCGCCCAAAGTGCCCCCGGCGCCGCCTCGGTTGTCAATGATGAGTTGCTTACCGGTCAGCTTGGAAAACTGGGCCGACATGGGCCGCGCAAAAGCGTCTGTACCGCCACCCGCCGGAAACGGCACGACCATGGTCACGGGTTTGGTGGGCCAGCTGCTTTGGGCCTGCGCCCACAAGGGTAATCCGCTCGACAAAGCCGCCAAACCCTTCAAGAAGTCGCGGCGTTGCTGCGCATTGAACTGAACAGTCATGAAATGTCTCCTCGTTTTGTTAGTTGCGCATCATAAAGTCAGATGCCCTAAAACACATCCATTTAAGGGGTTTAACCCTGACGCATGGGCGTCAGGTCCATTTAGGCCTCGGCGTCAGGCAGTTCGCCGCCGAGTCCAGACCAGCATCGCCACACCGCCCAGCATCATGGGCACGCAAAGCCACTGCCCCATGCTCATGCCCAGGCTGAGTAAGCCCAAATGGGCATCAGGTTCGCGGAAAAATTCGGCCACGAACCTGAAAAAACCATAACCCAGCAAAAATGCCCCCGAAACCTGGCCAGTGGGGCGGTCTTTGCGGGCAAACCACCACAACAAGACAAACAGAAGCACGCCTTCAAGCGCTATTTGATAAAGCTGCGAAGGGTGGCGAGGCAAATCACCTGCGCCCCGAAACACCATGGCCCAAGGCAGCGAGGGGTCGGCCACCCGCCCCCAAAGTTCGCCGTTGATGAAGTTGCCAATGCGCCCGGCCGCCAGCCCGGTGGGCACACAGGGCGCGACAAAGTCCATGACCTGTAAAAACGTCCGTTGTCGACTGCGGGCAAACCAGGCCATGGCCAAAATCACCCCCAGCAAACCCCCATGAAAACTCATGCCGCCCTGCCAGACTGCCAAAATTTCTAAGGGGTTCGATAAGTAATAAGCTGGCTTGTAAAACAGGCAATAACCCACACGACCACCCAAAATAACCCCCAAAACCCCCAAAAACAAGATGTCCTCAATGTCCCGTTTATGCCATTGGGGCAAGTTTTTGAAGGGTGCATGGCCCAGACGCCCCACAGCCAAGACATAAAAAAGGCCAAAG
>Ga0255128_1000154_pt1 | contig 28278 bp, 23 predicted proteins | sample Law_Miss_RepC_8d_FD_188562 | JGI IMG/M metagenome (GOLD analysis project Ga0255128, IMG submission 188562) | Freshwater microbial communities from St. Lawrence River, New York, United States - Law_Miss_RepC_8d | ecosystem: Environmental > Aquatic > Freshwater > River | place: USA: New York... | reverse complement strand
GTGGATCATGTTTAAGGCTGTACCCAAAGACCCGGGCGTGCCTGTCCAGACCCATAGACCCCAAAGCGCAGCAACCAACACCAATGGCCCGAGCAAGGCCGACAGGCTTACCGCCGACAAAGCACCCAGGCCCTTCGCCAAGCGCCGCAACAGCGACTGCGCAGGCAAGGGCGCAGCCTCTGGCGGATGCACAGGCGATTCCACAGCATGCGCTGAGGCTTGCCTGTCGGTGTGGGGTTCGGTGCCGGTGTTCATGCTCAAAAAGTGAAGCCCACACTCAGGTGCAGGCGCAGCTTTTGCAATGCCTGCGCATAGGCCAAATCAATCCGCACCGGCCCGACTGGGCTGCGCCAGCGGGCGCCTACACCATAGCCAATTTGTGGCTTGAGTTGCGCCATGTCATTGGACACAGAACCGGCGTCCACAAACACAGCGCTTTCCCAATTTGTCGCTTGTCCTTTGCTGCGGATGGGGCGCTGCCACTCGAGACTGCCTGCGGCCAAGTAGCGGCCAGGAAGGACGGAACCGTAGTTATCCGTAACGCCAATGCTGTTAGGGGCGTATCCGCGCACGCTTTTGTCGCCGCCTGTCCAGAACAGCTGGGTGGCGGGCAGGTTGGAGGTGTCGCGGCTGACGACACTGCCCATTTCGGCACGCACAGCCAAACGGCCCATGCTGGCGCCCAAGGGCAAAAAACCCAAGCCTTTGACCTGCCATCGGACATAAGGCTCCCGCTGGTCGCCAAGGGTTACACCCGAGCCCAATTCAATGCCCAACCCCAGGCCCCGGTTGGGGAAAGGCAAACTGTCAAAGTTGCGCCAGGTCCACCCATAGTTGGCACTGATGGATTCGCGCTGGACCAGCGCGTCGCCTTGCAAACTGGCGGAGTCGTATTGAGCGAAATAGGAACGGTCAATGCGCTCACCCAGTTGAGTGCGACCAGCTCGCCAGCGCTGGCTTTGCAGGGGGACGTCAAAAAGTTTTTCACGGTCGAATTTGGCCGAAGTGTTCCAGCGCCACAGGTTGGAATCGGGCGGCGCCATCAGGTCCAGACTCACGCTTTGCAAGTCCTTGTCCAGTGACAACTTGCTGACCGAGCGCCAATTCAGACCCGGTACGCTGTGGTGGGTGTGTTCGGCGCTCACGCGCGGACCGCTGTCGCTGCGCACGCCCAGGCCCAGCACCCATTTCTGCCGCAAACTTTCTTTCAGCTCCACCTTGACAGGGGCCAGCGCTGCTTGGCCCTCAGCATCCAGGCTGACAAACACCGAATCGTAAAAACCACTGGTGATCAGACGCTGCTGTGCTTCTAGCAAATCGTTTTGGCGGTAAACCTGACCGATGGGCAGACGCGCCAAGCGTTCGACCTGGGTGGCACCGTATTTGTCAGCGCCAGAAATTTGCAAGGCCCCCAGCCGCACGGCGGGGCCAGACTCCAGGGTCAACCACAGGCGCACTTGGTTGGTGGGCTCGTCCACCAAGGCCAAGCTGTGCAAGATGCGGCCCCAAGGAAAACGCTCGGCCAGCAGTTGGCTCAGGGCCTGGTTCTTGGCCCGGCCCCAGGCGTTTTGGTTGAAGGTCTGGCCCACGGGCAAAGCCCACTCCTGCTCGATGGCTTTGCGTTGCGCCAGCGCTTGGGGGTCATCGGCCACATCGCCCAGCCACTGCCACTGCACTTGCGAGATGCGGGCAGCTGGACCTGTGTCCACGTCCACCAACACGCGGCCCAAGGTGCCAGTGTTGACGCTTTTGTCTTTCGTCCAGGTCAGCGTGGGCTTGAAAAAGCCCAAGGTGCCGAGCAACTCGCGGGCCTGCACATCGGCGGCACGCAGCAATCGGGCCAGCTCCGTCTCGTCCAGATCGCTCAGGCTGCGGTAGCGCTGCAAGTCCAGGTGCTGCAACAGAAAGTTGCGGATGTCCTCATCACTGCTGTGCACCTCCAAGCCAAAGGCTTGCGGGCTGGTAGTGGACGGTGTGGCCGTGTCGATTGCGGGCGTTGCATTGCCCTGCGCCCAGGTCGAAGAGGGCAGAAGCACAGCAGATCCGAGGGTGGCCAGCAGCACGGCGATGGCCATGCGATGCAGGCCAGCGAACCGCGCGGGCCGCCTCATTTGCTCAGCAAACGCATCGCATCTTCCAGCCCCTTGAGGGTCAGCGGGTACATGCGGTTGCTCATCAACTGCTGGATGATGGAGATGCTTTGGCGGTATTGCCACACGCCTTGCGGCTCGGGGTTGATCCAGGCAAATTTGGGGAAGGTGTGCGTCAGGCGCTGCAGCCATTCGGCCCCGGCTTCTTCGTTGTTGTATTCAACGCTGCCGCCTTTTTGCAAAATTTCATAGGGGCTCATGGTAGCGTCCCCGATGAAGATCAGCTTGTAGTCCTTGTTGTACTTGCGCAAGATGTCCCAGGTCGGAAACTTCTCGGCGTAACGGCGCTTGTTGTTCTTCCACATGAAGTCGTACACGCAGTTGTGGAAGTAATAAAAATCCAGGTGCTTGAACTCGGCCTTGACAGCGGAGAACATTTCCTCCACCCGGGTAATGTGCTCGTCCATGGTCCCGCCCACGTCCATGAGCAGCAGCACCTTCACATTGTTGTGACGCTCCGGGCGCATCAGGATATCGAGATAGCCCGCATTGGCTGCGGTCTTGCGGATGGTGCCGTCCAGATCGAGCTCTTCCTGAGAGCCTTCTCGCGCAAAGCGGCGCAGGCGGCGCAGCGCGACCTTGATGTTGCGTGTGCCCAGCTCCTGGCTGTCGTCGTAATCTTTGTAAGCGCGTTGGTCCCAGACCTTGACGGCGCTCTTGTTACCGCCCTTGCCGCCAATGCGGATGCCCTGTGGGTTGTAGCCGCCATTGCCAAAGGGGGATGTGCCACCCGTGCCGATCCACTTGTTACCGCCTTCGTGGCGCTCCTTTTGCTCTTCCAGGCGCTTTTTCAGCGTCTCCATCAACTCGTCCCAGCCCATCTTCTCGATGGCGGCTTTTTGCTCGGGGGTGAGTTCTTTTTGCAGGATTTTTTCGAGCCAATCGAGCGGCACTTCTTTGGTGAAGTCGGTCAGCATCTCCACGCCCTTGAAGTAAGCGCCGAAAGCCTTGTCGAACTTGTCGAAGTGTTTCTCGTCTTTGACCATCACGGTGCGGGCGAGGTGGTAAAAATCGTCGATGCTGCAGGCGTCAGACGCCGGGCCGACCACATTGGCCTGTAGGGCTTCAAGCAGCGTCAGGTACTCGCGCACCGACACAGGCAATTTGGCTGCACGCAGGGTGTAGAAAAAATCGATCAGCATGACGTCTTTCTGTCCTCAGGCTCGCAAGCGTGCGAGTTGGTAGTCCAAGTGTGTTCTGACATTGGGCCATTCGCTGGCAATGATGCTGTAAACACAGGTGTCGCGCAGTGCGCCAACAGCCAAAGGGTGCGGGTTGATCTGGTGGCTGCGCAAAACTCCGTCGAGCTTGGCCCCCAGGCGCTCAATGGCGCGGCGGCTTTGCTGGTTGAAGAAATGCGTGCGGAACTCCACCGCAATGCAGTTCAGGTGTTCGAAGGCGTGGGCCAGCAAGAGGCGCTTGGCTTCGGTGTTGAGCGGGGTGCGCTGCACACTTTGGCGGTACCAGGTGGAGCCGATCTCGACACGTCGATTGGCTGCGTCGATGTTCATGTAGGTGGTCATGCCCACGGCCTGGCCGGTGGTGGGGTCCATCACGGCAAATGGGCACATGCTGCCCTGGGTCTGCAAGTCCAGGCGACGGGCGATTTCGGCCGCCATGCCTTCCGGCGTGGGGATGGCGGTGTACCAGTGGTTCCAAAGTTCGCCATCACGCACGGCCAGGACCAGGTCGTCATGGTGTGCGTGCGACAAAGGCAAGAGGTGCACTTGCTGCCCCAAAAGCGTGGTGGGTGTGATCCAGGCGGTCATGATGGGGTGTCGGTGTCTTTGGTTTTTTGTTTGCTGCGCCAAAAACGGGCCAAATGCAGGCCTGCACCGCCGCCCAGACCCACCAGCAAAATGCCGCCAATGCTGGCGTTGTCATAACCGGCGCTGAAAATATTCAGCCCCAGCCATTGGCCAGCCCAGTAACCCGCCAAGGCACCACCGACAAATCCCACAGCGTCGGAGATGCCTTCCATGAGGGGATTGGGAGTGCTCATTGGGTTGGCTTCAACGGTTGCGCTGGTTCATGAACACCAGCTTTTCAAACAAGGTCACGTCCTGCTCGTTCTTGAGCAGAGCGCCCACCAGTGGCGGCACCGAGACCTTTTGGTCAGCGCTTTGCAGAGCTTCGAGCGGAATGTCTTCGGCCACCAGCAGTTTGAGCCAGTCGAGCAGTTCACTGGTCGATGGTTTTTTCTTCAAGCCGGGCAAGCCGCGCACGTCGTAAAAGGTCTTGAGCGCCAGAGCCAGCAGGTCTTTCTTGAGCGAGGGGAAGTGCACATCCACGATTTGGCGCATGGTGTCTGCTTCGGGGAATTTGATGTAGTGGAAGAAGCAGCGGCGCAAAAAGGCGTCAGGCAGCTCTTTTTCATTGTTGGAGGTGATGAACACCAGCGGGCGGGTCTTGGCCTTGATCAGCTGGCGTGTCTCGTAGCAATAGAACTCCATGCGGTCGATCTCGCGCAGCAGGTCGTTCGGGAATTCGATGTCGGCCTTGTCGATCTCGTCGATCAGGATGGCCACGGGGGTCTCGGAGGTGAAGGCCTGCCAGAGTACGCCCTTGATGATGTAGTTCTCGATGTCTTTGACTTTCTCCTCACCGAGCTGACTGTCACGCAAACGGCTCACGGCGTCGTATTCGTACAGGCCTTGCTGGGCTTTGGTGGTCGATTTGATGTGCCACTGCAGCAGCGGCAGGCCCAAGGCCTCAGCGACTTCTTCAGCCAGCATGGTTTTGCCGGTGCCGGGTTCGCCCTTGACCAACAGGGGGCGTTTGAGGGTCATGGCGGCGTTCACGGCCAGCATCAGGTCTGGCGTGGCGACGTAGTTTTCGGTACCTTGGAATTTCATAGCGGCAAGTTCTCGGAAAAGGTCAAAGGGTTTGTCAGGATTATGAGGGCCAGCCCGATATAATCCGCAGTTGATTTTTATCAATCATTTGGATTGTGTAAGCAAAATGAACAAGTTGTTGACCTCGATGTTTGCCTTGGCTGTCGCTTCTGTGACCGCCTTTTCCGCCCATGCCCAAGAGATCAAGGGCGATGCCAAAGCCGGGGAGCAAAAGATTGCCATGTGCATCGGCTGCCACGGCATCAAGGGCTACCAAGCCAGTTTCCCTGAGATTTACCGTGTGCCCATGATTTCGGGTCAAAACGCCAAATACATTGTGTCCTCACTCAATGCCTACAAAAAAGGTGAGCGCAAGCACCCCACCATGCGCGGTATCGCCGACACCCTGACCGAACAGGATATGGCCGATTTGGGTGCTTACTATGAGCAACACGCCAAGTCTGAGCCTGTGACCAAGACCCCCAAGGCACCCGACGCCAAAGTGGCTGCCTTGTTGCAAAAAGGCGCTTGCATTTCCTGCCACGGCGACAACTTCTCCAAGCCCATCGATCCGAGTTACCCCAAAATTGCAGGTCAGCACAAAGATTTCCTGTTTGTGGCGCTCAAGTCCTACAAAGTGGAAAACCAGTCCACTTGGGGCCGCAACAATGGCGTGATGGGTGGCATTGCCAAGCAGTTCTCCAACGCCGAACTGAAGGCCATGTCGGCTTACATCGCCTCTTTGGATGGCGAGATGAAGGTGGTGCCCCAGTCGCGCTTCCGCTGATCCGGTCTTTAGGACCCCAGGCAAGGAAAAACCCGCTTCGGCGGGTTTTTTGGTGCCTTTTGGCATCTCTGGTGCATTGCGGGCCTCAGTCCTGTGTGGCGTTGCGCTGCACGCAGGCAATGTAGGACTCGCCATCGGGCATTCGGCCCGAACGTTGGCTTTCAAAAATCATACGTCCCAAGCATTCCATGGCCTGGTGGTGCGCGTCGTGCAGTGAGTTGAGTCTGTGCGTGAGCAGTTCCACCGCTTGGCGAATGCCACGCGGTTGGTCGATGCTGCATTGTTCGCTGATGGACAGGTGCATGGACAAATGCAAGAAAGGGTTTTCTCGGTTGGAGTCCACTTGGTGCATGTTGGCCAGTGCCGCGTCCATATCCGACAATTCCGCGTGGTATTCGGGATGTTCGTCAATCCATTGACTGACCAGCATTTCCATGGGCTCGAGCGCGGCGGCGGTTCGGGCTTTGGCGTAAACACCACAAAAAAAACGCCGGACATCGGCTTGTGAGGGTTGTATCAGCATGGGATGGATTGTGTCTCAAGTGTCAGTGAGTCGTTGGTGCTTTGTGGAGTGAGAGGCCGGAGTGCGGGGCCGGGGCTCAGAGGCGCTTCGCTTTGCCACATCGCCCCGGCCCCGCACCCCGGCCTATCACAGGGGGCGTCAAGGGTTGGGTTCAAAACGCGACAAGGCACATATCACCAGCAACGGAGCAAGGCGGGACGGCGGCGCTGGTCGGGCGATGTGGCAAAGCGAAGCGCCTCTGAGCCCGGCCAGCGCCGCCGTCCCGCCTTGCGGACAAAAACTGACATTTCCTCCCCATACAAACGTCCTCTGATCCAGGCCCGCATTGCCGTAACCTCTTGCGTACCGACGCCAGACACCTCTTCCGTGTGCAGTCGTCAACAGCTCACCCCAGTCCGCAAAGCGCCCCTAGAATGATGTAAAACACACTTCGTTCATGCAATATAATGCATGTATTTCACCCTCAAGAGACCAGTCACATGAACCAAGCCTACATTTGCGACGCGATCCGGACCCCCTTTGGCCGTTACGGCGGTGCACTCTCCAGCGTGCGTACCGACGACCTGGGCGCAGTGCCCCTGCGTGCCTTGATGGCCCGCAACCCCAACGTGGACTGGGCCGCCGTGACCGACGTGTTGTACGGCTGCGCCAACCAAGCCGGTGAAGACAACCGCAACGTGGCCCACATGGCCAGTTTGCTGGCCGGTCTGCCGATCGACGTGCCCGGCGCCACCATCAACCGCTTGTGCGGCTCAGGTCTGGACGCGATTGGTACTGCAGCCCGTGCCATCAAGGCGGGTGAAGCTGGCTTGATGATCGCCGGTGGTGTGGAAAGCATGAGCCGCGCCCCGTTTGTGATGCCTAAAGCCGAGAGCGCCTTCAGCCGTGCCAATGCCGTGTACGACACCACCATTGGCTGGCGCTTCATCAACAAGCTGATGAAAGCCCAATACGGTGTGGACTCGATGCCCGAGACCGCCGAAAACGTGGCCACCGACTACAAGATCGAGCGCGAAGCGCAAGACCTGATGGCCTACAACAGCCAGCTGCGTGCGGTGGCCGCCATCAAGGCAGGGCACTTGGCCCGCGAGATTGTGGGCGTGAGCATCCCGCAGAAAAAGGGCGATGCGATCATCGTGGACACCGACGAACACCCCCGCGAAACCAGCCTGGAAGCGCTGGCCAAGCTCAAAGGCGTGGTCCGCCCTGACGGCACGGTGACCGCGGGCAATGCATCGGGTGTGAACGATGGCGCTTGTGCCTTGCTGCTGGCCGACGAAGCCACCGCGGCCAAAAACGGCTTGACCCCCAAGGCCCGCATCGTGGGCATGGCGACAGCGGGCGTGGCCCCACGCGTCATGGGCATTGGCCCAGCGCCCGCGACGCTCAAAGTGCTGGCTCAAACCGGTTTGACCATTGATCACATGGACGTGATCGAGTTGAACGAAGCCTTTGCCGCGCAAGGCCTGGCCGTGCTGCGCATGTTGGGCCTGAAAGACGACGACGCCCGCGTGAACGCCTGGGGCGGCGCGATTGCGCTGGGTCATCCACTGGGCGCATCCGGTGCCCGTTTGGCTACCACCGCCATCAACCGCCTGCAGCAAACCGCAGGCCGCTACGCGCTGTGCACCATGTGCATTGGCGTGGGTCAAGGCATTGCGCTGATCATTGAGCGCGTCTGAGGCATGGACCCCGGATCAAGTCCGGGGTGACAATTCACTCAGGTCAGTGGTGAATCTGCCCTCAGTTCCCGGGTGATACCTCTGGCCACCAGCCCCTTCGGGGGCTTTTTTGTGCCTGCTCTAGTTCTTCTGCCGTGACTTCGATTTCTAGGCGCAAGAGCGCCGCGCCCATGGCTTTGCCCAGGTTATCGAGGCGCAGGTTGCGTGCGCCGCCGCCTTGCAAAGCGCCGTGCAACACGAACTTCATGGCCAATATGTTGGGCAAAGGCCAAGCGTCCACCTGTCCCGGCAGCCACTGTGCAAAGTGCGCTTGCACTTTCGTGGCCGTGACTTCGCGCTCGATCAGCCCATAGCCCGCTTCGTTCCAGGCAAAAAGGCCAAAGTCCACCCAGTCGGCTTTGTCGCCGCTACGGGCATGAGCAATTTGGGCCAAGGGAATTTTCAGAAGGGTTGTGGTCATGCGCCAGGCTCCAGAATGTCAACACGGGCCTGAACCCGGTCACGCGGGATCAAGGTGGGCCAAATCCCCAGCAAAGCGCTGGAGGAGTTCAGGCCCTGAAAGCCGCAGGTGTAGGCCGGGCCGCTCAAGGCCATCCAGGGGAACAATCGGCCAAAACCATCGGCCACGGCTTTGGAGCGTGTGCGCAGCACCATGCGCACCCAGATTTCGGCGCGTTCATTCAACTCGGACGCAGGCGGCAAGGGCGCCAGCGGGCCGTGCGCCGAATTGAGCCCGGGGTATTCCACAAACAGCTCGTCAAAAGGCATTTGCCGTTCTTTCAGTTGGCTGCGCACCATGGCCTCGGCCGCCTGCACCTTGTCCCAGGCATCGGGCCAAGAAAAGCCCCAAGTGATGTCGGCCTTGAAACCGTCCTCAAAACCGGCCACCACTTTGAGCTGGTCGGTAGGGGCGCTGCCTTGGGCACCGGTCAGGCGCACGCGATGCTGGCCCTCGTCGTGCAACTCGATCTGGCCCATGTCGAGCACCACATCGGGTGAGAAATACGCATGCGGGTTGTGCACCTCGTAGAGCAGTTGCTGGCGCACAGTGTCAAAGTTGACCAGGCCGCCTGTGCCCGGTGCTTTGGTGATGAAGGCCGTGCCGTCCGGCCAGACCTCGGCAATCGGGTAGCCAATGTGCGCCAAGTCCGGGATGTTTTGCCAGCTGCCTTGGCTGCCAAAATTGCCGCCGCTGCCTTGGCCCGAGCATTCGAGCAAATGCCCCACCGTCAGGCCCTGCGCCAGTCGGTAGAAGTCTTCTGGGGTGGCCGCATCGGCGAGTTTCCAGCCCAGCGCGTGCACCAGCGGGCCCAGAAACAGCGCGGCATCGGCCACGCGCCCGGTGATCACGATCTCGGCCCCAAGGTCGAGCGCCTCCACGATGGGCTGTGCGCCCAGATAAGCATTGCCAAACACCAGCCGCTCGCTCACGCTGGTTAGGTCGGCACCGTTCATCATGTGGTCAAAGCGCTTGTCTGGCGCTTGTAATTGGGCCAGTACATCGTCGCCGCTCACCACCGCAATGCGCGGGTGCCAGCCTGCCGCGGCCAAGGCTTTTTGCACCGCCTGCGCCGCACCCATGGGATTGAGGCCGCCCGCGTTGCAAATGAATCTGACGCCACGCGGCTGCATCAGAGGCCACAGGCGCAACAGCATGGGCAGCACATCGCGGGCGTAACCCAGCGCCGGGTCGCGTTGCCGGTCTTTTTGCAAAATGGCCAGCGTCAATTCGGCCAGGTGGTCGCTGGCGATGAATTGCACTTGGCCTCGCTCAATGCTGGCCACTACCGGCTCCCAGTTGTCACCGTAAAACCCGAGCCCGGAACCGATGCGTATGGCATTTGTCATGAAGGGATATTGAAGCCTTGTGTGTGAGTCCGAATGGGGGACAACCCCTAGGGAAAGTCTCTTGTAAGACATGCACAATCGCACGATCGTTCGCAAATGCTTTTTGAGGCACCTCCACAGTGTCCAAGCAGCGTGTGAACATGACCAGAAAGAACCAAGAGGAGACAGGCGTGCAATTGCTGCAACTGCTGATCAGCGGTGTGGCCCAGGGCTGTATTTACGGACTCATCGCCCTGGGTTTCGTGCTGATTTACAAAGCCACCGAAACGGTGAGCTTTGCCCAGGGTGACCTGATGATGGTGGGGGCTTTTTCAGGCCTGGCTGCCATGACCCTTTTGGGCTTTCCTTTTTGGATTGCGGTGCCTGCGGCCATCGTGGCCATGGGTATTTTTGGTGTCCTTCTGGAGCGCTTGGTCATTCGTCCCATTCTCGGGCAACCGGCTTTTTCCATCGTCATGCTGACCATTGGTGTGGGCTATGTGCTGCGCGGCCTGATCACCATGATTCCCGATGTCGGCACCGACACCCACACCATGCCTGTGCCCTATGCGGGCGAGGTCTTGCGTTTGGGCGGCTTGGTGATCGCCGCTGAGCAAATGGTGGTGATCGGCGCAACGGGCATCTTGTGTCTGGGCCTGTTTGCCATGTTCAAGTACAGCAAGCTGGGCATTGCCATGCAGGCGGCCTCGCAAAACCAGTTGGCTGCTTATTACATGGGCATCCCGGTCAAGCGCATCAACGGTCTGGTCTGGGGCTTGGCGGCAGGTGTGGCGGCAGTGGCCGGTCTGCTCCTGGCACCCATCACCTTTGTGCACGCCAACATGGGCTTCATTGGCCTCAAAGCTTTTCCCGCTGCTGTGGTGGGGGGCTTTGGCAGTTTGCCCGGTGCCATTGTGGGTGGTTTGGTGATCGGCATCGTCGAGTCGCTTTCTGGCTTTTATCTGCCCGAAGGCTTCAAGGACATCGCCCCCTACATCGTGGTGTTGCTCATGCTGGTGCTCAAGCCCAATGGCTTGTTCGGCGAGAAATTGCGCAAGAAAGTCTGAGGCTCCGGCATGCGTTTCATCTTCAAAACCGAATACAACCAGGACATCACCCTGGCCAAACACGGCGGCCATGTGTTCTGGTACAGCTTGCTGGCCATCTTTTTGGTGTTGGCACCCTGGGCCTTGCCTGAGTACTGGCTGGCGCAGATGACCTTTGTGCTGATCTACGCGGTGGTGGGCCTGGGCCTGATGCTGCTGGCGGGTTTCACGGGTTTGTTCTCTCTGGGTCACGCTGCGTTTTTGGGCGTGGGGGCCTACACCCAGGCTGTCATGGTCAATGCCGGGGTGCCGTTTCCGCTGGCGCTGGTGTGTGCGGGCGTGTTCTCGGCCATCGCGGGCGTGATCGTGGGTTTGCCTGCGCTGCGCGTCAAAGGCATTTACCTGGGCATGGCCACGCTGGCTTTTGGTTTCATTGTCGAAGAGGGCATGGCCCGCTGGGAAAGTGTCACGGGCGGCAACGCGGGCCTGATGGTCACCTACCCCAAGTTGGGCGGCTGGACCCTGGACAGCACCGAAGAGTTTTACTTCCTGTGTCTGCTGGTCACCGTGGGGGCCACGCTGGCCATCGTCAACCTGCTGCGTTCGTCCACAGGACGCGCCTTTGTGGCCATCCGCGACTCTGAAATTTCGGCGCAAAGCATGGGCATCCACCTGGCGCGTTACAAGACCTTGTCCTTTGCCTTGTCGGCCGCATTGGCGGGCATTGGTGGCGCTTTGTACGCCCACAAGATCCAGTTCCTCTCTCCCGAGCAGTTCAGCATCATCCAGTCGATTGACTTGCTCTTGATGGTGGTGATTGGTGGCTTGGGCTCGATCCACGGGGCCTTTTTGGGCGCTATTTTCTTGATCGTCATGCCGCAGTTGATCGCTTTGGGCAAGGACTTTTTGCCAGCCGCCATTGGTGGCGCTGCAGGTTTGCAGGGCACGGTGTACGGCATGGTGCTGATTGCCTTTGTGTTGTTCGAGCCCATGGGCTTGTATGGGCGCTGGCTCAAGGTGCGCACCTGGTTCCAGTTGTTCCCGTTTTACCGCCGTGGCCTGTTCAAGCGCCAGAAATCGTTCCAGAAATCGGACCGCCTGAAATGAACGCAGACATCCTTTTATCCGCACAAGACCTGAGCGTGCGCTTTGGCGGGGTGCTGGCCGTGAACAAGGTCAGCTTCGACGTCAAACGCGGTGAAGTCTTCACCCTGATCGGCCCCAATGGCGCTGGCAAAACCACCGTTTTCAACCTGATCAGCCGCATCTATACGCCCACCACGGGCGTGATCGACTACGCTGGCCCGCAAGGCACGCTGCGCCTGACTGACCAGCAGCCGCACCAGATTGCGAGTCTGGGCATTGCCCGCACATTTCAGAACATTGAATTGTTCGAGCACGCCACCGTGCTGCAAAACTTGCTGATTGGCCGCCACACGCACCGCAAGACGGGCGTCTGGAGCGAGATGTTCTTCAGCCGTAAAACCCGCGCAGCCGAAATTGAGGCGCGTGAAAAGGTCGAAGAGGTCATCGATTTTCTGGACCTGCAACACCACCGCGATTCGATGGTGGCGGGCTTGCCGTATGGCGTGCGCAAAGTGGTTGAACTGGCACGGGCCTTGTGCACCGAGCCCAAGCTGCTTTTGCTGGACGAGCCTTCTTCAGGCCTGAACGTGGAAGAAACCGACGACATGGCCTTCTGGATTTCGGACATCAAAAATGAGCTGGGCATCACGGTGCTCATGGTCGAGCACGACATGAGCTTGGTCTCCAAAGTGTCCGACCGTGTGCTGGCCATGAGCCAAGGTGAAGAACTCGCCACCGGCACGCCCAGCCAGGTGCAAAGCGACCCCGGCGTCATCGAGGCCTATTTGGGCTCGGTGGACGACGTGTCTGCCCTGCGCCGCGAAAACTACGTGCCCGGAGGTGCCCCATGAGCGCAGCCAGCCCAACTCTGAACACGGCGCCCGAGGCAGCCGATGACAACGTGATGCTCAAGCTGCTCAACGTCGAGAGCGCCTACGGTCCGATCAAGGCGATCCGCGGCGTGAGCCTGCAGGTGCGCCAAGGCGAGATCGCCACGGTGCTCGGCTCCAATGGCGCTGGCAAGACCACCATCCTCAAAACCATCAGCGGCATCATCGACCCGCGCAAGGGCTCGATCGAGTTCAAGGGCCAAAGCATCACCGCGCAAGATCCGGCCTTCATCGTACAGCGTGGCCTCATGCATGTGCCTGAAGGCCGAGAGGTTTTCCCTCTGCTGTCGATTCGCGACAACCTGCTCATGGGTGCCTACACCCGCAACGACCGCGATGGCGTGGCACGCGACATGGAGGCGGTGTACAACTACTTCCCCATCCTGCGCGAGCGGGCTGCGCAGGACGCGGGCTTGCTTTCGGGCGGGCAGCAGCAAATGCTGGCCATCAGCCGTGCCCTCATGGCCAGCCCCGATCTGATCTTGCTGGACGAGCCCAGCCTCGGCCTTTCTCCGAAGCTGACCAAAGAGATTTTTGAAATCGTGGTGCGCATCAACCGCGAACGTGGCACCACCATCTTGCTGGTCGAGCAAAACGCCAACATGGCGCTCAATGCATCTGACTATGGCTATGTGTTGGAAAACGGCCGCATCGTGATGGAAGACACGTGCGCCCGCTTGCGTGAAAAAGAGGACATCAAGGAGTTCTACTTGGGCATGAAGGAAGAGGGCGTCCGAGCTGACCGCCGTTGGAAAAAGAAGAAAACCTGGAGATAAAACATGAGCCAACTCTGGGACACCTCCGGCATTGCGCCGCAAAAAAGCATCGTCATGGCGGGCGAGACCATCCCCGCCATCTTCTGGAACGCAGTGGCCGCACGCGGCCCCAACGTTTGGATGCGCCAAAAAGACTTTGGCATCTGGCGCAGCTGGACCTGGAACGAGACCGCGCAGGCTGTGCGCGAGATCGGTCACGGCCTGATGGCATTGGGTTTTGAAGCGCGGCACACCTCATCCATCCTGTCGAACACCAACATTGAATGGGTCTTGTGTGATCTGGCTGTGCTGAGCGCCGGTGGCGTGTCCAATGGCATCTACCCGACCGACGCGGCCGAGCAGGTGCACTACCTGTGTGAAGACTCGGGCACCCGTGTGCTGTTTGTCGAAAACGACGAGCAACTCGACAAGGCTTTGGCCGTGCGGGACACCTTGCCTTTGCTGCAAAAAATCGTCGTGTTCGACATGGATGGCCTGCGCGACTTCCACGACCCGATGGTCATCAGCCTGAAACAGCTGCAAGACTTGGGTCGCGAACATGCCCAGCAACACCCCGACATGCTCATGCACCGCACCGCTGCTTGCAAACCGGAAGATTTGGCCATTTTGGTCTACACCTCCGGCACCACCGGCAAGCCCAAAGGCGGCATGCACAGTCACCACGGCTTGGTCTACACCGTGCGCGGCTACAACACATTGATTGCCCGCGACGAGCGGGACGAATGTATGTGTTTCTTGCCTTTGTGCCACATCGCCGAACGCATGGGCGGCGAATTTTTCTCGATGTACACCGGGGCCAAACTCAACTTTGTGGAGAACCCCGAAACCGTGCCGGAAAACGTGCGCGAGATCGCCCCCACCGTGTTCACGGCCGTCCCTCGTGTGTGGGAAAAGTTTTACTCGGGCGTGATGATCGCGCTCAAGGAAGCGGGCGGCTTGCAGCAAGCGGTGTACGGCTGGTCGATTGGTGTGGGCCAGCAAGTGGCCGACTTGGTGCTGGCGCAAAAGCCGGTGCCTGCCAGTCTCAAGCTGCGTTTTCATGTGGCGCGTTTGTTGGCGCTCAACAACGTGCGCAAGATGATCGGCATCCACCGTGCACGCTTTTTGGTGACGGGTGCAGCCCCCATTTCTCCCGATTTGGTGCGCTGGTATTTGGCCCTTGGCTTGCCCATGCTCGAAGTCTGGGGCATGACCGAGACCTGCGGTGCGGCCACGGGCGTGCCCGCTGACCGCATCAAACCCGGCTCGATTGGCCCAGCCGCTGATTACAACGAGATGCGTCTGGACCCGGTGACCAGCGAGATTCTGGTGCGTGGCCCCAACGTCTTCATGGGTTACCTGAACCTGCCCGAAAAAACCGCCGAAACCATCGATGCCGACGGTTGGCTGCACACGGGCGACGTGGGCGTGGTGGACGAGGAAGGGTTTTTCCGCATCACCGATCGCATGAAAGACATCATCATCACAGCTGGGGGCAAGAACATCACCCCCAGCGAGCTGGAAAACGAACTGAAATTCTCGCCCTACGTCACCGATGCGGTGGTGATTGGCGACAAGCGACCTTATTTGACTGTGATCATCATGATCGACCAGGAAAACGTGGAGAAATACGCCCAGGACAACGACGTGCCCTTCTCCAACTACGCCAGCCTCACGCACAGCACCGAGGTGCAGGAACTGATCCAGGCCGAAGTGGACCGCGTCAACAAGAAGTTTGCCCGCGTGGAGCAGATCAAGAAATTCTGGTTGCTCGACACGCAGCTGAGCGCCGAAGACGAAGAGCTGACCCCGACCATGAAGCTCAAACGCAAACTGGTCGAGAAGAAATATACGCCTCAGATCGAGGCGATGTACCGCTGATTCACCTCACCCTTTTCTACAACAGGAGACCTGCAACATGAAAATCAAACTCAGCCTCATCGCCGCTGCGATGGCCCTGACCGCTAGCGCGGCCATGGCCCAGACGCAAGGTGTGTCCAAAACCGAAATCACGCTCGGCTCCATCCAGGATTTGTCGGGCCCGCTTGCTGGCTTTGGCAAGCAGGTGCGCCTGGGCATGATGCTGCGCGTGGATGAAGCCAACGAGCAAGGCGGCATCAACGGCCGCAAGTTCAAGCTCTTGGTTGAAGACTCAGCCTATGACCCACGCCGCGCCGTGTTGGCCGCGCAAAAGCTGGTCAACCAGGACAAGATTTTTGCCATGATTGGCCACATCGGCACAGCGCAAAACATGGCCGCCATGCCGGTGCAGTTCCAGAAGAACGTGATCAACTTCTTCCCCGTCACGGCCGCGCGTGAAATGTACGAGCCCTTCCACAAGCTCAAGTACTCCTTTGCCGCCACCTACTACGACCAGATGCGTTTGGGTTTGCCGATTTTGGTGAAGGAAAAGAACGCCAAACAAATCTGCGCCATGCACCAAGACGATGAATTCGGTCTGGAGGTGTTCCGTGGCGCCGAAGAGGGCCTCAAGAGCATGGGCATGAAGTTCGCCGAAGTCACCACCTACAAACGCGGCGCGACCGACTTTGCATCACAGATGCAAAAGCTGGCCTCGTCCAAGTGCGACTTTGTGGTCATGGGCACCATCATCCGTGAAACGATTGGTGGCATTGCGACCGCTCGCCGCCTGGGCTTCAACCCCACTTTCCTGGGTTCAAGCGCAGCCTACACCGACCTGATCCACAAGCTCGGTGGCCCCGCCATGAATGGTTTTTACGCCACCATGTCGACCCAGCACCCCTATCTGGACGAGGCCGCACAGCCCATCCGTTTCTGGGCCAACAAGTACAAGACCAAGTTCAACGAAGACCCGACCGTGTTCTCGGTCTACGGTTACAACGCCATTGACTCGTTCATGCGTGCCATTGAAAAGTCCGGTGCCAATGTGACCACCGAGAGCATCATCAAGGCCATGGACACCATGGTGATTCCACCCGATATTTTCGGCACAGGCGAGATGTCTTTCAGCCCGACCAAGCGTCTGGGTAGCAACGCTTCGCGCATGTCGCAGATCACCGATGGCCGCTGGAAAGTAACCTCGGCCTACTTCAGCGACAAGAAGTAAAGCCAGCAGCACCTGCTGCTTTTTTGAAACCGCCTGAACCCGCAAGGGTCAGGCGGTTTTTTCATGGGTGCAAAGAAATTTAGGACAGAAAATTTCAGCAAAATACTCTCTTTTTTTCGAAGTAAAAATCCAATTAAATCAGCAAAAAAGTGATCTTTCTGCCATAGACTTCAAACCGTCTACCGGCTTGTCGTGCACACAAGGTGACGACCCGGAGCTTTGAATCCATACATCAAGAATTGAAAGGTCTTCATGGAAACCGTAGCGCCCCTTTGGTTATGGGCCACATTTGTGGCCATTGTGTTGGTATCGCTGTTTGTCGATTTTGTCGTGCTTAAAAAGCAGGGCGCTCACGACATCGGTGTCAAGGAGGCACTCAACTGGTCACTCATTTGGATCGCTTTGAGCTTTTTGTTTAACGGCTTGTTCTGGTGGGCCATCAAGGACACCACGGGTTCGGTGGAGATGGCAAACACCAAGTCGCTCGAGTTTTTGACCGGTTACCTGATCGAGAAATCACTCGCAGTCGACAACATCTTTGTCTTCTTGATGATCTTCACTTACTTTGCTGTGCCAACACAGTTCCAAAAGCGTGTGCTCATGATCGGCATCATCGGGGCGATTGTGCTGCGCACCGTGATGATTTTGGTGGGTGGCTGGTTGCTGGCCGAATTCCACTGGGTGCTGTACGTGTTCGGCGCGTTCCTGATCCTCACCGGTGTGAAGATGTGGTGGGCTGCTGGCAAAGAACCTGATCTGGAAGACAACCCGGCTCTCAAGATGCTGCGCAAGGTCCTGCCCGTCAGCAAAAACTACGATGGTGAAAACTTCTGGACCGTTGAAAATGGCAAGAAAATCGCCACCCCGCTGTTCATGGTCATTTGCTTGATCGCCTTGACCGATGTGATCTTTGCGGTGGACTCGATCCCGGCGATTTTTGCGATCACTTCAGATCCGTTCATTGTGCTCACCAGCAACGTGTTTGCGATCTTGGGTTTGCGTGCCATGTACTTCCTGCTGGCGGCGGTGGCCAACAAGTTCCACCTGCTCAACTACGGCCTGGCCGTGATCCTGGTGTTCATCGGTACCAAGATGTGCTTGATCGATGTGTTCAAGATTCCAGTGGGCGTTTCGTTGGGTGTGGTGGTGGGCATCTTGGCCGCGACCATGCTGCTGAGTGTCCGCTCGGCCAAAGCCTGACGCGCTGCGCTCTTGAAGAAGCCTCCAGGGTCACAAGCCCTGGGGGCTTTTTCACGTCTGCAGTGGCTGTCTCAAGTGGCCACATCGCTGGCCTGCAAGAGCCTCTGCACCAGCGGGTGTTGCACTTTCTTTTCGGTGCCGATCGCGAAGAAGTTTTCCTTCACCCCTTCGCAAGGCCCCAGCCGCTGCACATCGTAGTGCGCCAGCAGCTCGTCGTGCACCCACTCCGCAGCAGGGAACACGCCCATGCCACTTTCGCCAAAGGTTTTGAGCAAGGCACTGTCTTCGAACTCGCCCACAATGCGCGGGCGGATGCCGTGCTGTTCAAACCAGTGGTCTAACCGAGCACGCACCGCGGTGTGTCCGGTTGGCAGCAGCACAGGCACATCGGCCAGGCTGGCCGGGAACTTCTTTTTGGCCGATTTGACCAATGCGGCCGTGCCATACCAAGACACGGGTGAGGTGCCCAGTGCGTGGTTGTAGAGTTTGATGTTGGCGTTGCCCGGTGCGGGCCGGTCCGACAGCACCACATCGAGGCGGTGCAAGGCCAGGTCGCCCAGCAGGTCGTCGAACTCGCCTTCGTGGCAGAGCAAGCGCAAGTGGGGCTCGCCCATGACCGGTTGCATCAGGCGGCGCACCACCAGTTTGGGCAAGCCGTCCGAAATGCCTGCGGCCAGCCGCACGGTGGGCGAGCTCACCGCATCGCGCACCAGCGCAGGCAGGTTTTCGCCCAACTGAAAAATCTGGTCGGCTTGCTGCATGGCGGCCAAACCGGCATCGGTCAGGACCAGGCCGCGTCCAGCGGGTTTGAGCAGGGCGTAACCCAGTGACCGCTCCAGCTCCCGCACCTGGGCACTCACGGTTTGCACCGCCATGTCGAGCTTGTCGGCCGCCCGGGTGATGCCGCCTTCCTTGGCCACAACCCAGAAGTAATACAGGTGCTTGTAGTTGAAGGTGGTTCGCATGGTCAGAATTTTTATGAGAGTTGATAGGCAATTATCTGCTTTTGCGTGATGTAGAGCGGGTTCGCAGTCAGCCCACTTCTGACTTGCCATTGATCCGGTCCTTTGAAGTTTGAAGATTCCATGAACCCGCCCTCACTTTGTTATCCCGGCCATGTAATTTGTCATGCCGGCCTTGTTTTTGTCATCCCGGCCTTGTTTTTGTCATCTCGGTCTTGTTTTTTGTCATCCCGGCCTTGAGCCGGGATCCAGAGCGCACAGCCGACCTTTGCAAAGGGCGGCGGTCCACACTGGATCCCGGGTCTTCGCCCGGGATGGCAAACACGGGGACAACACGGATGTTTAAGCTTCATCGGGCCGGATCAATAAGTTGGCGGCGCTGGTCTGGGCAGGGTTTGCGTGGCCTGTCGCGAAAAGGCCAGCTTACTGGGGTGGGTGTGGTTAGAGTGACTCCAACCATCACTGAAGCACACCATGAACCTCCTGATTGCACTGCGCCCGGGCTTGCCCATCTTGATCGGCGCTGCGCTGATGCTGTCGGTCAGCATGGGCTTGCGGCAAAGCCTGGGCGTCTTCATGCCGGCCCTGACCCAGGACATCGGTATTTCGGTATCCCAGTTCACGCTGGCCATTGCGGTGCAAAACCTGGCCTGGGGTTTTTTGCAGCCCTTTGCGGGGGCTTTGGCCGTGCGCATCGGTTATCGGCCGCTCATGATGACCGGCGCCGTTTTGTACCTGGGGGGCATGACGATGTTGTGCCTGGCGCAGGGCTTACTGGGCGTGATTCTGGGCGCAGGTTTGGCCATTGGCGCGGCGATGGCCTGCAACGGATCGGCCATTGCCATGGCGGTGGCTTCGCGGCCTGTGTCACCTGCCTTGCGCAGCACGGTGCTGGGCATCGTGTCCGCCGCAGGTTCTTTGGGGGCCTTGATGGCGGCGCCCATCGGCCAGTTGCTGTCACAGGCGCATGGTTGGCGAGTGGGGGTTGGCGGTTTTGTCATCATGGCCCTGATCATCTTGCCCGCCGCTTGGTATGCCGGGCGGGTGGACGCCCTGCCGGTGCCCCCCTCACCACTGGGCGAAAAAGACAAAGCGGTCGACATGGCGCGGTTGGCCTTGAAGCATCCGCCCTTTGCGGTGATGACCGTGGCTTATTTTGTCTGTGGCATGCAGCTGGTTTTCTTGACCACACATTTGCCTTCCTATCTGGATTTGTGCGGCATGGACCCAATGCTCAGCGCCCAAGCGCTGGGCATGATTGGGGGCTTTAATGTGCTGGGCAGCTTGTTTTTCGGCTGGGCGGGTGGGCGTTACAACAAACTCTTGTTGCTGGGCGGCATTTATGTGCTGCGCTCATTGGGTCTGGCCTGGTATTTCCTGTCGGTGCCAACGCCTGAGAACACGCTGGTGTTCGCCGCCATCATGGGCTTTTTGTGGCTGGGCGTGGCACCCTTGGTCACCGGCTACATCGGCGAAACTTTTGGCCTGCGTTGGCAAGCCATGCTGGGCGGCATCGCCTTCATGAGCCACCAGTTGGGCAGTTTCATGGGGGCTTTGGGCGGCGGTCTGGTGTTCGATGCCATGGGCTCGTACAACCGGGCTGTGCAAGTGGGGGTGTTGTTGGGGCTTTTGGCGGGCATGGTGCAAATGGCTTTTTCGCTGCGTGCCGAGTTACCACCGGGCGAGCCCAGACCGGCTTGACGCCAAGCTGGCGCCACGCCCGCATCACCCGTGGCGGGTGCTTAACGTCAGGCCTCAAAAACCCAACTGCTTGGCCGCCAGCTCTTTCATGATCTCTTCGGCACCACCGCCGATCATCATCACCTTGACCTCGCGGTAAACCCGCTCGCTCACGGTGCCGCGCATGAAGCCCATACCGCCCAGCATCTGCACGGCGGCATCGGCGCAAAACTGCATGGTTTGTGTGGCGTGGTTTTTGAGCAAACACACCTGGGCCACCCACTCGGCACTGGTCTGGCCCGCATCGGCTTGTTGCGTGACGGCATCCACCCAAGCCTGCGTGGACGAGATGCGCATTTGCATGTCCATCAGTTTGTGGCGGATGGCTTGCCGCTCGATCAGGGCCGCGCCAAAGGTCTGGCGTTGGTGTGCCCAGTCAAGGGCTTCGTCAAAGCAGGCTTGCGCAAAGCCCAGTGCCATGGCCGACATGGCCAGGCGCTCGCCATTGAAGTTGCCCATGATCATCTTGAAGCCCGCGCCTTCGTCGCCCAGGCGGTAGCGCTGGGGCACGCGCACACCGTCAAAGTGCAGCTGAGCGGTGTCGGAGCTGTGCCAGCCCATCTTGTGCAGCCGTGTGCGCGTGATGCCCGGTGTGTCGCCCGGCACCACCACCATCGAGATGCCACTGGCCCCTTTGCTGGCCGGGTTGGTGCGCACCGCCAGCGTGATCCAGTCGGCCCGCAGACCCGAGGTGATGAAGGTCTTTTCGCCGTCGATCACATAGTCGGCTCCGTCGGCACGGGCCGTGGTCCGCAGGCTGGCCACGTCCGAGCCACCGCCGGGCTCGGTGATGGCGAGTGCCGCGATGCGCTCGCCGCGCAACACCGGTGGCACCACTTCGGCCTGCAGCTCCGCGCTGCCATGCGCCATGACCGGCGGCAGGCCGATGTTGTGTGAAAACAAGCTGGCCATCACACCGCCACTGCCACCGTAACGCGCCAAAGTTTGCGACAGCAGGTTGCGCGCACGCCAAGGCGCTGGTGTGCCGCCCAAGTGCTCGGGGTAGCCCAGGCCCAGCAGGCCCAGCTGCGCAGCCTGGGTGTACAGCGAACGGTCAAACTGACCGGATTCTTCCCAAGCGGTCACATGGGGCGCAATGGCGTGCTTGGCAAAACGCTCGACTGTGGTGTGCAGGCTTTGCAGGTCTTCGCTTGTGAAATCTGTGGTGTTCATATCGCCTCCTGCCATTGCACCAGCAATTGGCCCGGCCCCACTTGCTGGCCTGCCGACACGGGCACGCTGTGCACCACGGCATCCCGGGTGGCGGTCAGGGTGTGTTCGAGTTTCATGGATTCAATCACCAGCAGCGCGTCACCTTGTTTGACGCGGTCCCCTTCACGCACATGCAGCGCGATCAGCTTGCCATTGAAGGGCGCACGCAGCAAGGTGGCCGTTTGTGCGTTGGGTCCGCTGGCCGGGGGGCTGTGGCTTTGGTCGCTCAGCCACAGCTCTGCGCTTTCTGCCCCGTTCACTTGCACATGCCAACGCTCAGCCGTGTCGCCTGTGTGGGCGGCTTGCACTTGCCAGTGCACACCGTTCAGGGTGATCAAGAGCGTGTGGTGATGGGCACCGTTGACGAGCTTGTTGGGGGAGTGTTGGATCTGCACTGCGTGTGCGACATCGCCTTGGCGCACCCGCACCTGGCCTTGTCCAAGTTCGTGCACCGCCGCTTGCCAAACGTTGGCCTGGCCGACAAAGTTCATGCGCACGGGTCGCGCAAAGGGGCTGGCCATGTGCTGCGCGGGTGGGTGTTGGGCAAACAGCACCGCGAGCGCGGCCACGGTCTGTGCGTCGGCGCAGGCTTGCAAGCGCTCCCGCACGGTGTCGGCCTGCTCGGCCAGGAAAGGAATCAAAGCATCACCGGCGCGGAACATCGGGTGCTGAATACACGCAGCCAAAAAAGCGCGGTTGGTGAGCAGGCCCAGCAGGGTGGTGTGCTGCAGGCCCGCGTTCATGCGTTCAATGGTTTCAAGCCGTGTGGGCGCATGGGCGATCAGTTTTCCCAGCATCGAATCGTAGTGCGGCGTGACCACGGCCCCGGCGTGCAGCGCATGGTCAAAGCGCAAACCTGCGGGCTCTGCAAAGGCCAATAGCGTGCCCGTCTGGGGTATGAAGTGTTCGTCTTCGGCGCACAGGCGCACCTCGATGGCGTGCCCTTGCAGCTGCACATCGGCTTGCTTGAGCGGCAAAGCTTCGCCGCGTGCGATGCGCACTTGCCATTCCACCAAATCAAGGCCGGTGAGCATTTCGGTCACAGGGTGTTCCACCTGCAAGCGGGTGTTCATCTCCATCAAATAAAAAGGTTTGTCGCTTTGAGCCTCGTCCAGCAAAAACTCCACGGTGCCCGCGCCCACATAGCCCGCCGATTGCGCGAGTGCAATGGCCGCTTGCCCAAGCTGATCACGCAATGCGGGCGTCACGGCCGGGCTGGGTGATTCTTCGATGATCTTTTGGTGGCGGCGCTGCACCGAGCAATCGCGCTCACCCAGGTGGATGCAGTGGCCGTGCATGTCGGCCATGATTTGTACCTCGATGTGGCGGGGGCGCAGCAAGGCGCGTTCCATCAACAAGTCGCCGTTGCCAAAACCTGCCAGCGCTTCAGATCGCGCACTGTACAGCGCAGGCAGCAGCTGCGCCATGTCGGTCACCAGGCGCATGCCGCGCCCGCCACCCCCGGCCACGGCCTTGACCATCAGCGGCAAGCCCAGCTGCTCGGCTTGTGCAATGAAGGTGGCATCACTTTGGTCTGCGCCAAAGTAGCCCGGCAAACAAGGCACGCCGTGCAATTGGGCCAGCGCCTTGGCAGCCGACTTGCTGCCCAGCGCACGGATGGCCTCGGGTGGAGGTCCGACCCAGGTCAGGCCTGCGTCAATCACCGCCTGGGCGAACTCGGCGTTTTCGCTCAAAAAACCATAGCCGGGGTGCACCGCATCGGCGCCGGTGGCCTGCGCTGCGGCCAGCAGTTTGTCGATGCGCAAATACGAATCGGCCGACAGCGTGCCTCCCAAGGCATAGGCTGTGTCGGCTTCTTGCACATGCAGGGCGCCCTGGTCGGCGTCTGAATACACCGCCACCGTCGCGATGCCCATACTACGCGCCGTGCGGATGACGCGCCGCGCGATCTCGCCCCGGTTGGCGATCAGCAGGCGAGAGACCTGGGGGTTCATGCCGTGTCCTTGTCAGATAGTGTCCAGGGTGCAGGCTGTTTGCGTGCAAAAGCGGCCAAGCCTTGGGCGGCCTCGGCGCTGCGCAAGCCAGTGGCAAAAGCCTGCGCCGCCGCATCGCGCATGTCGGGCACCGGGCCGCGCAAGCTGCGCAGCAGTTGTTTGGTGCTGGCCACTGCGCCGGGTGCTGCACGCATCAGGCGCGTGAGTGTTTTTCCCCACGCAGCATCGCTGTCCTCTTTGCTGTCCTTTTCGATGAGCTCGTTCACCAAGCCCACTTGTTGCGCTTGGGCAGCGGTGTAGCTCAGGCCTTGCAGCAGACACTGGCGGGCCGCACTCTCGCCGAGGCGTTGCCACACAAAAGGCGCAATCTGCGCAGGCGGCAAACCCAGCGTGACCTCGGGTGTGCCCAGCACCGAACGGGCTGTGGCCACCACATGGTCGGCGCAGCACACCAGACCAAAACCGCCGCCCATGGCCGCACCATCGACCCGGCACACCAGCATCTGGGGCAGGGCGCACAGCGCGTGCAGCAGGTCACCAAAGCCACGGTTCATGGCCAGCAGCGGGTCGGTTTGCCCGTCTTGCAGTGGCTGGCCGATCAGGCTGGCAAAGCCGCCCAAACTGCCGCCTGCGCAAAAGGCGCCGCCTGCACCGGTCAGCACCACGATGCGTAAAGATGTGTCTTGCGCAGCCCGCGCACAAGCGCTGAGCAAGCCGTCCACGATGGCATCGCTCAGCGCGTTGCGTGTGGCCGGGTCGTTCAGTGTCCAGGTCTCTACCGCGCCTTGGCGCGTGATCAGCAAAGTGTTGCTCACGGGCGTGCTCATTTTTGGGGCCGCTTGGCAATGCCCATCATTTTGGACAAGATGCCCAGCATCACCTCGTCTGCGCCACCTCCAATCGAGGCCAAGCGGCCATCGCGGTACATGCGCGAGACCTTGTTCTCCCAGGTGAAGCCCATACCGCCCCAGAACTGCAGGCAGGTGTCGGGCACGGTGCGGTTCAAACGACCCGCTTTGAGCTTGGCCATGGTCGCCCACTCGGTCACGTCTTCACCGGCGATGTAGTGCTCGCAAGCTTGGTAGGTCAGGGCACGCAGGCATTCCACCTCGGCTTTGAGTTCGGCCAGCTTGAACTGCACCCACTGCTGGTCGGCCAGAGTCGATCCAAAAAGCTTGCGCTCTTGCGCCCAGTCCACGGTCCACTGGATGCAATTGGTCAGCGACTGCAGCGTGCTGGCTGCGCACCACAGGCGCTCCTCCTGAAACTGCTGCATCTGGTAGATGAAGCCTTGACCCTCGGCCCCGATGCGGTAGCGCTGGGGCACCCGCACTTCGTCGAAATAAATCAATCCGGTGTCGCTGCTGTTCATGCCGATCTTTTTGATCTTTTTACCCACCTCGATGCCGGGCAGCAGCTTGCCGTTTTCGCGCATGGGCACCATAACGAGACTCTTGTTCTTATGGATGGGACCTTCACCGGTGTTGACCAACATGCACATCCAGTCGGCCTGCAAGCTGTTGGTGATCCACATTTTCTGGCCGCTGATCACGTAGTCGTCACCGTCTTTGCGGGCAACGGTTTTGATGCCCGCCACATCGCTGCCCGCGCCGGGCTCGCTCACGCCAATACAACCCACCATGTCGCCCGCAATGGCCGGGGCCAAAAATTGTGCCCGCAGTTCATCGCTGCCAAAACGCGCCAGCGCAGGCGTGGCCATGTCGGTTTGCACACCAATGGCCATGGGAATACCGCCGCAGTCGATGTGTCCCAGCGCCTCGGCCATGGCCATGCTGTACGAATAATCCAGCCCCGCTCCGCCAAAGGCCTCGGGCTTGGTCAGGCCCAGCAGCCCCAAGTTGCCCATCTTCTTGAAGACCTCGTGCGCCGGGAAAATCTCGGCCGCCTCCCACTCGTCCACATGGGGGTTGATCTCGGCCTCGATAAAGCGCTTGAGCGTGTTCTGGATCTCGCGGTGCTCGTGGGTGTATTGCATGGTGTGTCTCCTGGGGTGGGTGTTCAGCGTTGCAGATCAAAGTAACCGAGGGTGTGGGCTTGCCCATTGAGGGCGATCTCCACCGTGTGGCGGCCCGGGTGGTGGGTGCGTGTGCTCATTTGGCGCAGTGACAGGTTTTTTTCGATCGCCACACTGCTGTGGGCCTCGACCTGCACCGTGCTGCCTTTGAACACCTTCGGGCTGAGCGTGCCGTTGGCCTTGATGTAAAACACCCGCCAATCGGCCAGTGCGCGGGCCGCTTGGGCGCTGGGGTTGTGCAACTGGCAGCGCACGGTCACGCTCGCGCCAATGCGAACTGTGGACGGGCTGATGCTTGCGCTTTGAATCTGCAAAGGGCTCACTTGCCCATGCCCAAACAAGGCCAGGGCCTGCGCATCACCGCGTTTGATGGCGGTGCGCAGCGCATGGCGCAGTAAGGCTTGCCGCGATGCAGGCACCGGCGCATCGTCCAGCCATTGGCGGGCCAAGCCGGTGAGCAGCTCGGGGTGGTCTTTGCCGATGTCGTTCAGGTGGTTGGCCACCGAGCGGCGCACATAGGCTGAGGGGTCGTCGCGCAAGCGGGCCAACAAAGGCAGCATCGGCGTGGGGTCACGAAAAAAATCGGGCAAACGTGGGGCCCAGGGCAGGCGAGGGCGTGTGGCTTCGCTCACGGCGCGGCGCACATGCGCATTGTCGTCTTGCGCCCACAACGCCAGGTAGGCCAAGGTGGTTTCAGGGTGCTGTTGCAAAAACGGCCGCAGGCTGAATTCGGCGGTGAAGCGCTGGGTCAAGGCGTGTTGGGCGTGCAGGGCTTCGGGCAGATGCTGCAGGCCATGGCTGGCGATGTACATGCTGTGCGGTAGGTAAAAGAAACTGCTGGGCACATCGCCGCTGGCGGTGGGCTCGCCGTGTTTGTCCAGCCCCATGGGGCGGCCCATGGCCCGCACCAGCAAAGGGGCGGCCTGTGCAAAGTCGGGCGGCAAACAGGTCGCCATCACTTGAGCCAGGCGGCGGCCGCGGTCCATCAGGCCCAGGGCTTCAAAGTCGGCCCCCATGGCCGCTTGCCACCGGCCCCGATGCACCGAAGCCCCGGCCGCAGCCAGCTGCTCACCCAACTGGTGGGCAGCGTCCAGCGAGAGCATGTGTTTCAAATCGGTGGCCATGTCTGGGCCTTCACATGCGGGCCACACCAAAGGGCATGGCGCGGGGCTGGCGGGCTGCACTTTCGGCGCAGGTGTCCAGACAAAAGCTGAGCACACTGCGCGTATCTCGCGGGTCAATCACGCCGTCGTCCAGCACCAGACCGCTGGTGTAGAAGGCATCGGCTTGTGCTTCAAACAAGGCCACGATCTTGTCGAACTGGGCCTGCATCTTGTCTGGGTCGGGCGTGATGCCTTTGCGGGCCATGCCCGCTTCGGCCACGATTTGCATGGTGCGTGCGGCTTGCTCGCCACCCATCACGGCGGTTTTGGCCCCCGGCCAGCTGAACAAAAAGCGCGGTGCGTAGCCGCGCCCGCACATGCCGTAGTTGCCTGCCCCAAAAGAGGCCCCGCACTGGATGGTGATCTGCGGCACGGTGGCGCTGGTCACGGCCTGGATCATCTTGGAGCCGTGTTTGATCATGCCGCCTTGTTCGCTGTCTTTGCCCACCATGTAGCCGGTGGTGTTTTGCAAATAAATGATGGGGTGGCCGAGCTGGCACATCCATTGGATGAAGTGCGTGGCCTTGTTGGCTCCGGCCACATCAATCGGCCCGTTGTTGCTGATGATGCCCACCGCATGCCCGCCGATGCGGGCTTGCGCACACACCGTGGCCGCGCCGAACAATGGCTTGAATTCCAGAAAGTCCGAATCGTCCACCAGGCGCAAGATGATTTCGCGCATGTCGATCGGTTCGCGGTGGTGGGCGGGCATCAGGCCCAGCAGCTCTTCGGCGTCCAGGCGCGGGGGCTTGGCTTGTCTTTGTGATGAGTGTGCAGCCCAGTCCCAACGCGCCACCACATCACGAGCCGTGCCCAGCGCGTGGCGGTCGTCTTCGCACAGGTATTCACCGAGGCCCGACACGCTGGTGTGCATCTCGGCCCCGCCAAGATCTTCTTCGCTGGCCACTTCGCCGGTGGCGGCTTTGAGCAAAGGCGGTCCAGCCAAAAAGGCCCGTGACCTGCCACGCACCATGATCACGGTGTCACTCAAGCCTGGCATGTAGGCCCCGCCTGCCGTGCCCGAGCCGTGTTGCACCGTGAGCACCGGCAAGCCCGCCGCTGACAAGCGGGCCAGGTTGCGGAACAGGCTGCCGCCCAGCACAAAACCTTCGACCTTGTACTGCATCAGGTTGGCCCCTGCGCTCTCGACCAGATGCACAAAAGGAAGTTTGTTTTCGAGGGCCAGCTCCTGCACCCGCAAAATCTTTTCGAGGCCCCGCGCCTGAATGGCCCCGGCCTCGATGCCCGAGTCGCTCGCCACCACCATGCAGCGCACGCCACTGATGAAGCCAATGCCCGCGATCATGCCGCCGCCGGGCACTGACTTCGCCGGGTCGGGTGTG
>Ga0255128_1000151_pt1 | contig 28466 bp, 25 predicted proteins | sample Law_Miss_RepC_8d_FD_188562 | JGI IMG/M metagenome (GOLD analysis project Ga0255128, IMG submission 188562) | Freshwater microbial communities from St. Lawrence River, New York, United States - Law_Miss_RepC_8d | ecosystem: Environmental > Aquatic > Freshwater > River | place: USA: New York... | reverse complement strand
CAACACGCCCGCCACGACGGGCAAAGCTACCAGCAACAAAACCACCAAGTTCAGCCAATCGACCTCAGCAACCCTTGGGGGTTGGCCGCCTTGTGCGCCTGTCTGGGGCAAGGGCAAGGCCTCACCCTCAATGCGGGCTTGCAGGTGCGTCAGTCCTTCACGCAAGCCACCCGCCACATCTCCCCGGCGAAACGCTGGTGTGATCACCTGGTCAATGATGCGTTGGGCCGCCAAGTCGGGCACCGCGCCTTCGAGAGCTTTGGCCGGCGCGATGCGCAAGCGGCGGTCGTTCAGGGCCACCACCAGCAGCAAACCGTCACCCACCTCGCGGCGGCCGATCTTCCAGGCATCACTCAAGCGCTGGGTGAAGTCGGCGATGTCCTCGGGTGCGGTGCTGTGCAGCACAAGCACCACGATCTGGGTGCCGCGTTGCTGTTCAAAGGTTTGGAGTTGCTGCTCCAGAGCCGCCACATCGGCAGCGGCCAGGGTGCCGGTCTGGTCCATCACCCGCGCCGTCAGGGCTGGCACGGGGACCAGCGCTTGCGCCCATGCGGGCGACAGGGCTGCAGCCCAGGCCAACGCACACAGCGCCAGCACGACCCAGCCCCGCACCCATCCGAGGCCCAGGGCTGGCAGGCGCAGCATGGGAGATGGCATCACTTGCCGAAGTCCACTTTGGGCGGCGCGCTGATGGCCGCTTCATTGGCCACCGTGAAGTTGGCCTTGGGCGCATAGCCAAACACCTTGGCGGTCAAGTTGGTGGGGAAGCTGCGGGCCAAGACGTTGTAGTCCTTCACGGCGGCGATGTAGCGGTTGCGCGCCACGGTGATGCGGTTTTCGGTGCCTTCGAGCTGCACGCGCAAATCGGCAAAGCCTTGGTTGGCCTTGAGGTTGGGGTATTGCTCAGACACCACCATCAGGCGCGACAGGGCGCTGGAGAGTTGGCCCTGCATGGCCTGAAACTGCTGCATCGCTTGCGGGTTGGTCAGCACCTCGGGGGTGATCTGAAAGCTGGTGGCTTTGGCGCGTGCCTCGATCACCTTGGTCAGGGTTTCCTGTTCAAAATTGGCCTCGCCCTTGACGGTGGCCACGATGTTGGGCACCAGATCGGCTCGGCGCTGGTACTGGTTGAGCACCTCGGACCAGGCCGATGAGGTCTGCTCGTCCAGGCGCTGGAAATCGTTGTAGCCGCAGCCAGTCAGGCTGAGCGCCAAGGCCGCTGTGGCCAACCAGGCGCTGGCACGCATCGCAATACGGTTCATAGGTCTTTTCCCCCAAGCTGTGTGATAAACGAAAAGCTTACCGCATGTGATCGCGTGCAGACGCACGCCCCGGTCAACAACCCGCTCAATTCACCGGCAAGCGGCCTGCGGGCCGGGCCGCCACTTCAGAGGTTCGGGGCCAACAGGCGCTGCAGGTCTTTGACTTGCACGCCGCTGCGCTGCGCCAAGTCTTGCACCTGGTCATCGCCCACTTTGCCGACGTTGAAATACTGCGCCTCCGGATGGGCGATGTAGAAACCGCTCACGCTGGCCGCAGGCGTCATGGCCAGGCTTTCGGTCAAGCCCATGCCAATGTCTTGGCACTGAAGCAAGTCGAACATCGCTTGTTTGGCACTGTGGTCAGGGCAGGCGGGGTAGCCGGGTGCGGGGCGAATGCCTTGGTATTTTTCGGCGATCAGTTCTTCGCTTGTCAGCGCTTCGCCAGCGGCATAGCCCCACAGGTCGGTGCGCACTTTTTTGTGCAGGCATTCGGCCAGCGCTTCGGCCAGGCGGTCGGCCAATGACTTGAGCATGATGGCACTGTAGTCGTCGTGCGCGGCTTCAAAAGCGGCGGCGCGCTTGTCGGCGCCAATGCCTGCGGTGACGGCGAACAGGCCCACATGGTCTGGCGCTGTGCCTTGTGGCGCGACGAAGTCGGCCAAGCAGCGGCTGGGGCGCATGACCCCTTCAATCATGTGTTTTTCGGTCTGCTGACGCAGGCCGCGCCAGGTCATGGCGACTTGCTGGCGAGTCTCGTCCGTGTACAGCGTAATGTCGTCGTCATTCACGCTGTTGGCGGGGTACAGGCCCAGCACGGCGTTGGCCGTGACCCAGCGGCCGTCGATGATTTTTTGCAGCATGGCTTGGCCATCGGAATACACCTTGCGCGCCTGCTCGCCCACCACCTCGTCATCCAGGATGGCGGGGAAAGGCCCGGCCAAATCCCAGGTCTGGAAGAACGGACCCCAGTCGATGTATTGCGCGATCTCGGCAAGGTCGTAGTTTTTGAACACGCGGCGGCCAATGAACTTTGGCGCGGCGGGCACGCCTTTTGTCCAGTCGATCGGTGTCTTGTTGGCGCGGGCCTGCGCCAGCGTCCACATCGGGGTTTGCTTTTTGTTGGCGTGCTGCTCACGCACTTTCGCATAGTCGGCATTCAGCTCGGCGATGTAGTTAGCGGCTTGCTCAGACAACAAACCCTGCGCCACGCTCACGCTGCGCGAGGCATCGGGCACATAGACCACTGGGCCGCTGTAATTGGGCGCGATCTTGACGGCGGTGTGCACGCGGCTGCAAGTGGCCCCACCGATCAGCAACGGCATCTGGCGCTCGCGGAAGTACGGGTCTTTTTCCATCTCGGCAGCCACATACTGCATCTCTTCCAGGCTGGGCGTGATCAGGCCGGACAGGCCGATGATGTCGGCGTTTTCTTCTTTGGCTTTGGCCAAAATTTCGTGGCAGGGCACCATCACGCCCATGTTGACCACTTCGTAGTTGTTGCACTGCAAAACCACGGTGACGATGTTCTTGCCGATGTCATGCACATCGCCTTTGACGGTGGCAATCACCATCTTGCCTTTGGCTTTCACATCTTCACCGGCCGCTTGTTGCTCGGCTTTTTCGGCCTCGATGTAGGGCAGCAAATGCGCCACGGCCTGCTTCATCACGCGGGCGCTTTTGACCACCTGCGGCAAGAACATCTTGCCCTGGCCGAACAAATCGCCCACCACGTTCATGCCGTCCATCAACGGGCCTTCGATCACATGCAGCGGGCGGCCGCCCTTGGCCAGAATCTCGCGGTAGGCTTCTTCGGTGTCCTCGGTAATGAAGTCGGTGATGCCGTGTACCAATGAGTGGCTCAGGCGCTGCGCCACGCCCACCGGCGCATCGAGCGTGCCGCGCCAGGCCAGCTTGGTGGACTCGTCTTTGGCTGCACCTTTGGCGCTGTCGGCCACTTCCACCAAACGCTCACCCGCATCGGGGCGGCGGTTCAGCACCACGTCTTCGACTCGCTCGCGCAGTGTGGGCTCCAGGTCGTCGTACACGCCGACCATGCCCGCGTTGACGATGCCCATGTCCATGCCCGCCTGGATGGCGTGGTACAGGAATACGGTGTGGATCGCTTCGCGCACCGGGTCGTTGCCCCGGAAGCTGAACGACACGTTGGACACGCCGCCCGACACTTTGGCGCCGGGCAGGTTTTGCTTGATCCAGCGCGTGGCGTTGATGAAGTCCACCGCGTAGTTGTTGTGCTCTTCGATGCCGGTGGCAATCGCAAAAATGTTCGGGTCAAAAATGATGTCTTCGGGCGGGAAGTCCACCTCATCGACCAACACGCGGTAAGCCCGCTCGCAAATCTCGATCTTGCGTTCGTAGGTATCGGCTTGTCCTTTTTCGTCGAACGCCATCACCACGGCGGCGGCGCCATAGCGCTTGACCAGCTTGGCCTGGCGTTTGAATTCTTCAACGCCCTCTTTCATGCTGATCGAGTTGACGATGCCCTTGCCCTGGATGCAACGCAAACCCGCTTCGATCACGGTCCATTTGGACGAGTCCACCATCACCGGCACGCGGGCGATGTCGGGCTCACCGGCCATCAGGTTCAAGAAGCGCACCATGGCGGTCTGGCTGTCGAGCATGGCTTCGTCCATGTTCACATCGATCACCTGCGCGCCGTTTTCGACCTGCTGACGCGCCACGGCCAGGGCCTCTTCGTATTGGCCGTTTAGGATCATGCGGGCAAAGGCTTTGGAGCCGGTCACGTTGGTGCGCTCACCCACGTTGACAAACAGCGACCCGGTGCCGATGGAGACAGGCTCCAGACCGGACAACTTCATGGGGGGAACAGACACGATTTCGGGCGCGACAACAGACACAGGCTCACCTTGGGCTTACAGGTGAGCGTCGTTGTGCAAAACAATCAGGAATTGAGGCCCCAAGCCTGACCTGCTGCGCCTGTAAGGCGGCGGGCTGCAACGCTCCTTGGGAAGGCTAGATTTTAAGCCCTTCTGATTCTCAAGCCCCCGATGGCAAGGTATAGTTACCTAAAAGCATAAAAATGCAGTCTCAGGGAGCCTCAGATGATTACCATGAATAAACCGAGCAAAGTGGCCACGCCGCCTCGCGGCAAATCCGTGGTCGTCATGACGCCCGATGAACGCATAGCCGACATGCAGGCGTTTGGCCGCGAAATTCGCGAATCCAAAAAAACCGCTCAAGCATTTCTCATGCGAGCGGGCATCCTAGACAAGAAAGGTGAGTTGGCCAAGCCCTATCGCGGCTGATGTCTACTCACTGGTCCACCTACGAATACCAGCCCAGCTTTGTACTGGGCTTTCACGGCTGCGATGCAGCTGTTGGTGAAGCCTTGCTCTCAGGCAAAACCAAGCACCTGAAACCATCTACCAAGGTCTATGACTGGCTCGGTCATGGCATTTACTTCTGGGAAGGCAACCCTGCGCGTGCGCAGGAATGGGGCGAGCTTAAGAAGCAAGAAGAAAAAATCCAGACGCCTTTTGTGGTCGGCGCCATCATCGACCTGCGCCGCTGTCTGGATCTGTTCGACAAAGATGGCCTGAGACAGGTGCGAACAGCACATGCGGAGCTTGAACAAACCATGCAGCTGACAGGCACGCCCATGCCAAGCAATGTCGGCAACACGCCCGACAACGCTGGCAGAAAGCTCGATTGCTTGGTCCTCAATTACTTGCATGAATACCGCAAAGAGCGCAATGAGGAAGAATACGACTCTGTGCGTGGGCCGTTTTTAGAAGGTAAACACCTCTATCCCAATGCAGGTTTTCGGAGCGAAAACCATATTCAACTTTGCATCCGCAGCACGGATTGCATCAAGGGCTATTTCCGCCCCATCAAGGCTTGATCAACCACCCCACCCCGTCAACACCTTCTTCAACCACTCCACCGTGTGCCGCCACTTGGCGGCGCGGGATTGACAGACGGTGTTTTGGTTGCCGAGGATGCCCCCCCCCGCTGAAGTCGCGGATCGCATACAAGGTGTCCGCAACTTTGCGCTCAGTCCAAGGCATGAAAACATCAAACCCGCGCAGACCTTGGGCCTACACGGCTTTCTAGGGCAGACCTGCCTGGCCTTGGCTAGTCAATACTTTCAATACTGCTTGTAAGGCAAGAACTTGCCGGACAGCACCACGTTCACGCGGTCGCCTTTGGGGTCGGGCTGGCGCACGATGTCCATGCTGAAGTCGATGGCGCTCATGATGCCGTCGCCGAACTCTTCATGGATGAGTTCCTTGATGGTGGTGCCGTAGACACTGACGATTTCGTACCAGCGGTAGATCAGCGGGTCGGTGGGCACCTGAGTGGGCAGTGAGCCTTTGTAGGGCACCACTTGCAGCCATTTGATCTCGTCGGCCGTCAAGCCAAAGATCTTGCCGATGACTTTGGCTTGCTTGGCGTCAAAGGTCATTTGGCCGAGGCACCCAGCGGTGACCCACTCTTTGGACAAGCCGACTTTGTCGGCGACGTCGCTCCACTTGATGCCTTTGGCCACTTTGGTGGAGATGATTTTTTCGGTGACTTCTAAACGGTTCATGAAAGACCTCTTGAGGGGGTTGATGAAAACTCGGGGTGAAACAATTCAGTGGGCTTTGGCGCGGGACACCAAAAAATCGACGATATGGTTGCGCATGTCGTAATAGCCCGGCAGGTGGTGCAGCTGGGCGCGGGTGCGTTCGCGCGGCAGCGGGTTGACCACCACTTCGGCCAAGCCGCCGGGCACGTAGCTGCCACCCGACTCGTTGCCGTTGCTCATGAGTAAGATGCGGTCCGACAACAAGATCGCTTCGTCCACATCGTGGGTGATCATGAAGACCGTCTGCTGCGTCTGGCGCACGATGGTCATCAGCTCGTCCTGAATCGTGCCGCGCGTGAGCGCATCGAGCGCACCAAAGGGCTCGTCGAGCAACAGCATCTTGGGCCGGATGCCAAACGCTCGGGCAATACCCACGCGTTGCTTCATGCCGCCCGACAGCTGGCTAGGCTTTTTGTCGATGGCGTGCAGCAAGCCCACCATGTCGACGTGTTTTTCGACATGGACATTGACCTGCGGCGTTTTCCATTCGGGCCATTTGGACTTGACGGCAAAGGCGATGTTTTGCCGCACGGTGAGCCAGGGCATGAGCGCGTGGCTTTGGAACACCACACCGCGCTCAAGGCTCGGGCCTGCGATCTCGCGACCATCCATGAAAGCGTGCCCCGTGCTGGCAGTGTCCAGACCCGCCAGCACGTTCAAGATGGTGGTTTTGCCACAACCTGAGTGGCCGATGATGCACACGAACTCGCCCTTGTCGATGCTGAAGGACACGTCCGCAAACACCGGCTTGTCGTTTTGGTAGGCCTTGCCGAGTTTTTCGATTTGGAGGAAACCTGTCATGGCATGGGCCTTGGGTTGAACTGCGGGAATATCGGATGAAATGGCGACGGCTTTGGCCACCGCCGCCGGTGCGCTGGGTGCGGCCCATTCGCGTTGGCTGGTGTCACTCCACATAGGTCACCGCCTTTTGCACTTGGGCAAATGCCAAGTCCAGCAACATGCCCACCACGCCGATCACCAGCACCGCAAAGATCACATTCACCAGTGACAGGTTGTTCCACTCGTTCCACACGAAATAACCCACACCGGTACCACCCACCAGCATCTCGGCTGCCACGATCACCAGCCAAGCGATGCCCATGCTGATGCGCATGCCGGTGACGATGGTGGGGGCCGCAGCGGGCAAGATCACCAAAAAGGCCTTGCGCAACGGCTGCACTTCGAGCGTGCTGGCCACATTCAGCCAGTCGCGTTTGACGGCGGCCACACCAAAGGCGGTGTTAATCAGCATCGGCCAGACCGAGCAGATAAAGATCACGAAGATGCCGCTGACCTCCGAGTCTTTCAAGGTGTAAAGCGCCAAGGGCATCCAGGCCAGCGGGCTGATGGGTTTGAGCACCTGAATGAAAGGGTCAAACGCTTTGCGCATGAGCGGCGACATGCCAATCATGAAACCCACCGGCAAGGCCACCAGTACGGCCAAGAAAAAACCCAAGGCCACGCGACCCAGCGAATGCGCCAGCTGAATGCCAATGCCTTTGTCGTTGGGGCCTTTGTCGTAGAAAGGGTCTGCCAGGTGGCCCAGCATGGCTTTGCCCACTTCGAGCGGCGGCGGGAAGCCGGTGGTTTTGACCGCCCCCGGGTCTTTGCCCATCATTTTTTGGTACTCGATCTCTTCGGCCGTCATGCCTGCCTTGGCGGCGCCGGCCACCGAGGGTGCGGTAGCTGAGAGCTGCCACGCCCCCAGAAAGACCAGAAACATGAGCAGCGAGACCATGGCCGCGCGCAAATTGAGGTGCGTGGTTTTCATGCTGCGTTAACCCATCTTGTTGATGGCAAAGCTCTTGATATATTCCTCGGGCTTGGCCGGGTCAAACTCTTTGCCCATGATCTTGTGCTTGGGGTAGGGCGTGGTGGCCGCAAAGCTGTGGCCCAGCTCTTTCATGTGCTTGCGTGCATCGGTGATGAGGAACACCTTTTCGGCGATTTGCTTGTAATTCACATCGCCTTTCACATAGCCCCAGCGCTTCATTTGCGTGAGCATCCACACGGCCATGCTCTGCCAGGGCATGGGGTCAAAGTCGGCGCGCTCAGGCACGTTTTGCACCTTGCCCAGACCGTCGGCAAACTTGCCTGTCAGCACCTGGCTGATCACGGCTTCAGGTTGGTTCAGGTACTGCGCTGGCGCGATCACCTTGGCGATCAATTCACGGTTGCCGGGTTGGCGGGCCATGGCGGCGGCCGTCAGCACCGCACGGTACAAGGCGGCAAAGGTGTTGGGGTTCTTCTGGATGAATTCGGTGCTGGTGCCAAAAGCGCAGCAGGGGTGCCCGTCCCACAGCTCTTTGGTCAGGATGTGGATGAAGCCGACTTCGTCGAACACCGCACGCTGGTTGAAAGGATCGGGGCCAAGGAAACCGTCGATGTTGCCCGAGCGCAAATTGGCCACCATCTCTGGTGGCGGCACCACGCGGATTTGCACATCGGTGTCGGGGTTGATGCCGTTCTCGGCCAAGTAGTAACGCAACAAGAAGTTGTGCATCGAATAATCGAAAGGCACGGCAAACTTGAAGCCCTTCCAGTTTTTCGGGTCGCGGTTGTTCTTGTGCTTCATGGCCAGCGTGATGGCTTGGCCGTTGATGTTCTGGATGGTGGCCACGTTCATGGGCGTGGCATTCGCGCCCAAGCCCATGCTGATGGCCAAAGGCATGGGCGACAGGAAGTGGGTGGCGTCGTATTCCTTGTTGATCATCTTGTCCCGGATCAACGCCCAGCCTGCGGTCTTGGTCACTTCGACATTCAAGCCTTGCTTTTCATAAAAGCCCAGCGGCTGGGCCATGATCAAAGGTGTGGCACAGGTAATGGGAATGAAGCCGATTTTGAGGTTTGTTTTTTCGAGTGGACCTTTGCTTTGCGCCATGGCCTGCAAGCTCGCCACAGGCAACACGCTGGCAATCGCGGCCATGGCGGTTTTCTTGCCCACCGCACGCAAAAACATGCGGCGCTCTTCGTCGTGTGGGAACAGCGACTTGACCAAGGTGGCTTCAATGAACTCTTGGCTGTAGGCCTCGAATTCGGCGGTTTCAGATCGAGCGCGCAACTGCGCGGCGGCTGCATCGGCGGCCACCGCGGCGTGGTGGTCGGCGGGCGAATGGTCACGGCCGCAGCTGCACTTGAGCATCAAGGGGCGGTCGGCGTTGTACGGATCGAAAAATTCAGACATGGCAACCTCGTTGATTGAAGATGACCATGTCCATGCAAGCTGCGGGCCAGAAAACGCGCACAGCGGGCCAAGAGATGGGCATGGCCTCATTTCGTGAGGCGCTTGTCGACGCGGTGTAGGGCTGGCCCTACAAATCAGATGTCTATGCTCTGCAGGAGTTACCTGTTGGCTATTTTTTGTAGGAGCCCACCCCTGTGGGCGATGGGCGTGGCACACGCCCCCACCTTCACCCTGCAAACCATCGCCCACAGGGTGGGCTCCTACAAAGACCTTCGCCCACGGGGTGGGCTCCTACAAAGGCAGAAGACCATCGCCCATTCAAACTTCATCGGGCCATGTCAATAATTGCCCCCGCTCTGGCTTTGCGCATACAAAGCCAGCTCCACATCGTTCTTGGTGCCGGTTTTTTCCAGGATGCGTGCACGGTAAGTGCTCACGGTGTTCGGGGCCAAACTCAATTGCGCACCAATTTCGCTCACGGTGTGGCCTTGGGTCAACAAAAGATAGACCTGATGCTCTCGGTGCGACAGCATGTCGATCCCGGTTTTGGTGCGCCCCTGGCTGACCAAACTGGCCAAAGCCTCGGCGGTGGCCAGCGAGACATGCTTACCTCCCGCTGCCACGCGGCGCAAGGCCGCGATCAGGTCGTCCGGGTCAGTACTTTTATTCAGATAGCCCGAGGCCCCCAGCTGAATACAGCGCACCGCGTATTGTTTTTCTGGGTAGGTGCTGAGCATCAGCACCGGCAAGCCGGGCCAGTCGCGCCGTAGCGCTTGCAACACCTCCAGTCCGTCCATGCCGGGCATGGCGATGTCGAGCAAGACCACGTCGATGCCCTGCGGACCGTGCAGTTGTTGCGCCGCATCGAGCACAGCGGGACCGGTATCGGCCTCGGCCACCACCTGCAAGTGCGGGTCATCGGCCAGCACCATCTTCAGGCCTTCGCGCACGATCTTGTGGTCGTCGCCCAGCAGTACACGCACTGTCGCGTTCATGGCGCAGCCTCAAGAACGGGCAAGGGCATGGACAAGCGCATGCGGGTGCCCCTGCCGGGTTGGCTGTCGATGTCGATCACACCGCCAAAGTGACGTGCCCGCTCGCGCATGCCCAAGATGCCGTAGGCCTGCGGCGACTCGAAGACCTGCGGCAATGCCCCGCAGCCATCGTCTTCCACCGACAGGTGCAGCCATCCCTCGCGCTCGACGATGTCCACGTCCACCGTGTGCGCTCGCGCATGACGGCCCACGTTGCTCAGCATTTCCTGAAAAATTCGGAACACCGCCATGGCCATGGGCTCGGGCAACGCGCGTTGCTCATTGACCTCCATGCACCATTTGAGTTGTTGTTCGGCCGACTGCACAAACTCCTGCGCCTGCCACGCCAGTGCATCCCACAGGCCCTGGTGGTCGAGGATGCTGGGGCGCAAGTCGGTGATGATGCGGCCCACGTTGACCACGGCGTTTTCGATCAATCGGCTCATGTTTTGGCACTTGCCCCGCATGTTCTCGCGCATGCTTTGCGCCTCTTCGGCAGCCCGCTGCTCTTGCTCGGACAAACGCTTGTCCAGCCAGCCCACATCCATCTTCAGCGCCACCAGCAAGCTGCCCAACTCGTCGTGCACCTCGCGGGCAATGCGGGTGCGTTCTTCTTCGCGCACAGCCTCGGACCAGGCGGCCAGTTCACGCAACTGCTGCAAAGCCGTTTCCAGCGCACGGGTGCGCTCGGTCACCCGCGCCTCCAGTTCGTTTTTGGCCTGGTGCAAAGCGTCTTCGGCCCGCTTGCGCTCGGTGATGTCCACAAACGTGACCACGGCACCACGCACTTGGCCCTGGTCAAAGACGGGGTAACTCGAATACTCCACCGGGAAGCTGCGGCCGTCTGCGCGCCAGAACACTTCGCTGTCGATGCGGCAGGGCTCGCCGCGCCGAAAGGCGTTGTAAATGGGGCAGTCGTCCATGGGGTAATGCGCGCCATCACCATGGGAATGGTGTGTCAGCACATGCATGTTTTGGCCCAGCACCTGCTGCGGCTCCAAGCCGATCATGCGGGCACCGGCCGGGTTGATGAACACACACAGCCCCTCCAGATCGACCCCGAACACGCCCTCGCCGGTGGAGGCCAGCATCAGGCCCAAAGGGTCGCGCCAGGCGCTGGAGACACCCGGGCCGACGGGTTGGAGCGGGTTCAAATCGAAGTGCATGCTCAAGACAAGCAAACGGTGTGCCACACCAGGGCATTGCCCACACGTTCACCTTGGTCGGGGGAGGCTTTGTCGCCTGCAGCAACACGCTGGCCCCTGCGGGGCAACGACAATGGGGGCATCTTTTCTCCACGATTTGTCCCCATGACCCCGGTAACCCCCGCTCTGCTGCAAGGCGCTTCCAACTTCCGTGATGTCGGCGGCTACCTGACGTCAAACGGCCAACGCGTGCGCCGTGGTCGGGTGTTCCGCTCGGACCATCTGGCCGGCTTGAGCGATGCCGATGTGGCGCGTTTGCAGGCGATGGGCGTGGGGCACAGCCTGGACTTTCGTGGGGTGGCCGAGTACACCGCCACGCCTTACGACATCCCGGGCGTGCAGCGTGTGGCCCTGACCATCGAGCCCACCGTGATTGCCCGCATGCAGGCGCTGGTGGCCCAAGGCATCGTGCCCACCACCGAAGAGACGGTCGAGCTGATGCGCGAGACCTACCGCGATTTTGTGAACCGCAACGCAGGCACGTATGGGCGATTCATGAAGCATCTTCTGGAGCAGCCCACGCCGCAGGTGTTCCACTGCACCGCAGGCAAAGACCGCACAGGATTTGCGGCGGCGCTGCTGCTGTCAGCGTTGGGTATAGACCGGGGCACCATCGAGCACGACTATTTGTTGACCAACCAGCTCTACCGGCGCGACCCCAGCCTGGAAGGCCAAGGCCACGCCCATGTGATGAAGGTGCTCTGGCAAGTGCAACCGGAGTTTTTGCACGCGGCCTTTGAAACGGTGGACGCGCAGCACGGTGGCATGCGCGAGTACCTGCACGGTGCGATCGGACTGACGCCTCAAGAATTGCTGGAATTGCAGCGCATGTTGCTACAAGCAGCATGAGTAAAGTCTGCTCAAAACAGATCCTGGCGAATCATCAAGGTTTGCGGTTGCGTGAAGCTCAAAAGGCCGTCCTCCCCCATTTCGACACCAAAGCCTGACTGTTTGTGACCGGCAAAAGGCGCATTGGGTGAAAGATAGAACGATTCGTTGATGTACACATTGCCTGTCTCCAACCTTTGCGCAATGTCGATGGCCTCATTCAGGTTACGCGTCCAGACAGAACCGGCCAAACCGTAGCTGGACGCATTGGCCCGGCGGATGGCTTCATCCACCGTATCAAAACTCAGCAATGGCAGGACTGGGCCAAATGCTTCTTCTGCCACAACACGGCTGTCATCCGGAGGGTTGTCGAACACCGTGACAGGCACAAAATATCCCGGTCCCTCAGGGATGTCGCCTTCAAACAAGATGGGATGTCCCGCCTGACGGCTGTGCTCAATGAGTGCGCGCACGCGCAGGTATTGTGCTTTGTTTTGCACGGGCCCCAGCTGTGTGCTTGCATCCAGCCCAGGTCCGACTTTGATTTTTGCAGCATAGGCCACAAACGCCTGGGCAAAGGCTTCGTAGATATCACGATGAACATACAAGCGTTTGGTCGCCACGCACACCTGCCCACTGTTGGCAAAGGCTGACCAGAACAACTGAGGCACGGCTTTAGCCAGGTCAACATCTGGCAACACAATGGCCGCATCGTTGCCCCCCAACTCCAGCGTCAGGCGTTTGAGCGTGCTGGCACCTGCGGCCATGACCCGACGCCCGGTCTCTGTCGACCCTGTGAAACTGACCTTGTCAATGCCCGGATGAGCCGTCAGGCGTGGGCCCAACGCATCCCCGCCCACGATCACATTGAGCACGCCAGCGGGGAACAGATCGACCATCCATTCGGCGATGGATAAAACTGTCAAAGGCGTCATGGGTGAAGGCTTGAGCACCACCGTATTGCCCGTCAGCAAAGCCGGAACGACCTTCCACCAGGACAGCAACGCCGGAAAATTCCAGGGCGACAAAGCAGCAACAACGCCCAACGGAATGCGCCGGGTCACGCTGCGACGAACCGCGCTGTCCTCGTTGACCGATTCCGGCAAAGTCTGTTCACTCAGCCCTTTCATGAACCGCAGCATGCTTTTGAGTTCACCTGCGGCCATGGTCAAAGGCTTGCCCTGCTCCTGTGTCAGAAGTTCCGACAATTGCGCGACGCGTGGCTCAATGCGACGGATCATCTCGCGCAACAGCAAGCGGCGCGCCTCGATGCCCTGAGCGGCCCAAGCAGGCTGTGCGCGGCGGGCAGCTGCCACGGCCGCATCCAATTGATCCATGCTGCAATCGGGCACAGTAGCCAAAACCGCCTCGGTTGCAGGGTTCAACACGTCAAGCGTTTGCGGACTGTCTACCAACTGGCCGTTGATCAGCATGCGGTATGAAACCATGGTCTTTTCTTTTCAAATGGAGAGATGGGTCATTTTGTGCGCCCCGATTTTTTTGAACGTCGTCCGAATCGACGAATTTGAAAGGCTGAATGTCCTGCACACTGGGTCCTTCACGAACACCACAGGATTCACGATGTCAAACATTCTTTTGCTGGAGCAATCCGAACACGGCATCGCCACGGTGACCTTGAATCGGCCCGAGGTCATGAACGCACTGAACAGTGCGCTGCGTGAAGCGCTGGTGCAGTTGTTGCAAGAGCTGGCCAGGGACAGCAGCGTTCGTGTGCTGGTGTTGAGAGGCGCGCATCAGACATTTTGCGCAGGACTGGATCTGAAAGAGCTGTCCACACATGGGCTGCCGCCTTCGGGGCTGCACAACGATCCGGTGGCCGCTCTGGTGGCCATGCCCTGCCCCACCATCGCAGCCGTTCAAGGTGTGGCCGTCACGGGTGGTTTGGAGCTGGCATTGGCTTGCGACATGGTTCTGGCCAGCAGCAGCGCCCGCTTTGCCGACACCCATGTGCGAATGGGCGTCTTGCCAGGATGGGGGCTTTCACAGAAGTTGAGTCGTCTTGTCGGTCAGGCCAGAGCCATGGAGTTGTCCATGAGTGGCAACTTCATGGGTGCAGCCCAGGCAGAACGCTGGGGGTTGATCAACCGATGCGTCCCCGACGACTTCTTGGATGAACAAACCTTCGCTTTGGCCAAAGACATCGCCACGGCGCCACCGGAGATGGCACAAGCCTACAAACGCCTGATTGGGGACGGCTACAAATTGCCCATGGGCGAGGCCCTGGTCCTGGAGCAGCAGCGCAGTCAGGCATGGGCCAGACAACTGAGCGCGGCCTCACTGTCCAATAGCAGCAGCGCCGTCAGGCTGCGTGCACGTCAGAAAAATTGAGAATTCGTCGCAAGCGACGATGCCATAGCGACCCGCACTGCTGAAAATATTCGAGGCACCCTAGCGCCTGCATCCCCTCATCAGCGAGAACCCCATGCGACAAAAATCACGCGCCGTCATTGCCCGCGACAACACGGGCACCGTCACCGTTGAAGACATCTGGGTCGACTCCCCGCAGCATGGCGAGGTGATGATCAAGATGCAAGCCTGTGGCGTATGCCACAGCGACTTGTCGACCGCCAAAGGCATCATTCCGCTGCCACCCCCGGTCGTGCTCGGTCATGAAGGCGCAGGTCATATCGTGGCTTTGGGCGAAGGGGTCAAAGGGCTGGCAGTCGGTGACCGCGTGATCACATCTTTTGTCAGCATGTGCGGGCATTGCCGGTATTGCATGACGGGCCAGCCGCAACTGTGCGACCAGAATGCCCGTACAGCATTCACCTTGCCCGATGGCACCGTCCGCACCCACGACATGGCCGGTCTGCCCTTGAACATTTTGTGCGGCTGCGGCGTGATGTCCGAATACGCCACGCTGCACATGGACAATGTGATCAAGGTGGATCGACCCGACATTCCCATGGACTGTTGTGCCCTCATCAGCTGTGGTGTCATGACCGGCGTGGGGGCTGTGGTCAACACAGCCAAGCTGACGGCGGGCTCGATCGCCGTGGTCTTCGGTGCCGGAGGGGTGGGCCTGAACGCCATTCAGGGTTGTGCCATTGCGGGCGCGGCCATGGTCATTGCAGTTGACCGCTCGGATCACAAACTGGCCATGGCCCGCTTGTTTGGTGCCACCCACACGGTCAATGCAGCGGCGGAGGACAACCTGGTCAAGACCTTGAAAAAGCTGACCGGTGGCGGCGCAGACTATGCGTTTGAGTGCGTGGGCCTGGGCAGCGTGGTGGCGCAGGCTTATGGCGCCTTGCGCAAAGGCGGCACCGCCGTGGTGGTTGGCGTTGCAGGCATGCAAGACACCACCACGCTCAAAACCGTTTCGCTCACGCTGGAAGAAAAAACACTCAAAGGCAGTTACTACGGGTCTGCACGACCACGCGAAGACTTCCCGCGCCTGATGTCGCTCTACAGCAGTGGCAAGCTGAAACTGGACGAACTCATCACCCACCGTTACACACTGGCAGAAGCCCCTCAGGCCTTTGACGACCTGGCTCAAGGACGCAATGCCCGGGGCATGATCATTTTCTGAATCCGTGTCGAATTAAAAATGGCCGCACCAAGCGGCCATTTTTCTGAAGCGTGAAATCAAGCCGTGGGCAAGCGGTGGTCTCGGTACTGTTCACGCAATTTGGTCTTGAGCAGTTTGCCCGTGGCCGTGTGCGGCAAGGTGTCGACGAACACGATGTCGTCGGGCAGCCACCATTTGGCAATGCGCGTCGACAGATAATCGAGCAGCTCTTTGGCCTCAACCTGCGCACCTGCACGGCGCACCACCAGCAAGAGCGGGCGCTCTTGCCACTTGGGATGCGCCACACCGATCACCGCCGATTCGGCCACGCCTGGATGCGAGTTGGTGGTGTTTTCCACATCGATCGATGAAATCCATTCGCCGCCCGACTTGATCACGTCCTTGGCACGGTCCACCAGTTGCAGGTAACCATCGGGATCGATGGTGGCCACGTCGCCCGTGGGGAAGTAGCCTTCGTCGTCGAGCACCTCGCCGCCCTCGCGTCGGTAATAACCGCTGGCAATCCAGGGGCCACGCACATGCAGGTGGCCAAACGCCACGCCGTCCCAGGGCAAGGCCTGGCCGTTTTCATCGACGATCTTCAGGTCCACGCCCCAGACGCCTCGGCCTTGTTTGAGCTTGGTCTTGATCAGCTCTTCGGCAGGCACATGGGCGTGCTTGAGCAGCAATTTGCTGATCACGCCAATCGGGCTGGTCTCGGTCATGCCCCAGCCTTGCACCACCTCGGCACCGAACTGATTTTCAAACCGTTCGAGCATGCCACGCGCCACGGCAGCGCCGCCAATGCCCACGCGCTTGACGCCCAGCGATTTGGGGTCCAAGTGCGGGTTCGCGTCCAGGTACTGGAACAGCATCATCCACACCGTGGGCACGCCTTGCGAGAAAGTCACACGCTCCTGCTGCATCAGATTGAACACGCTTTCGCCGTCCAGGTGCGGACCAGGCAGCACCAGCTTGGCACCCACCATCGCGGCGGCATAAGGCATGCCCCAGGCATTGGCATGGAACATCGGCACGATCAAGAGCAGGGTTTCTGTTGAGCTGACGCCAAAAGTGTCGGGCGCCAGTTCCATCAGCGTGTGCAGCAGCGTGGAGCGGTGCGAATACAAAACGCCTTTGGGGTTGCCCGTGGTGCCTGAGGTGTAGCACAGCGAAGAAGCGCTGCGCTCATCGAATTCAGGCCAGGTGTACTCGCTGCTTTGCGAAGCCAGCAAGTCGTCAAAGCACAACACATTGGGCACACCGATGTCGGGCATGTGCGCCTTGTCGGTCATGGCGACGAACGTCTTGACGGTCTTGAGCGAGGGGGCCAGTTGCGCCACCAACGGTGCAAAGGTCAGGTCAAAGAACAGCACCTGGTCTTCAGCGTGGTTGACGATGTAGTCAATCTGCTCGGGAAACAGGCGCGGGTTGACCGTGTGCAGCACCGCGCCACACCCCGACACGCCGTAGTAAAGCGCCAGGTGGCGGTAAGAGTTCCAGGCCAGCGTCCCCACCCTGTCACCTTGCTTGACGCCCAGCACCTGCATGGCCTGGGCCACTTGCCGGGACATCTGTGCAATGCCCTTCCAGGTGGTGCGGTGCACATGCCCTTCGGGCAGACGGGACACGATTTCGGTGTCCGGGTGGAATCTGGCCGCGTGCTCGATCAATGAAGAAATGAGCAACGGACGGTCTTGCATCAGGCCTTGCAACATAAAGGTCTCCTGGATTTTGAACGACGGGAAGCCCTCCCAGGCCTCCCGCCTTGGACACATCAACCGGCGGTGGCCTGAAGGATGGTTTCGTAGGTCTTGCCGTTGAAGCGTTGCAGTGCCTTCTTCTGGATCGGGAAGAAATCGTCGGGCGCCGTCTTGATGTCGATGCCGGGGTACAACATGGGCGGTGTGAAATTCATGTTGGCCGCCTGCTTCATGATGTTTTCGCGCGTGAGGTTGTCGCCCGCCATGCGCAGCACCTGCACCATGGTTGCGGCTGTCGAATAGCCGTTGGCATTGAGGGTATCTTCAGGGTCGCCCGATGGGTAGTACTGCTTCATGGTCGCGGCGTATTCGGCCGCGTCCTTGTTGCCCGCAGCCGCAGGGTCCAAGGGGGTCAGCAAGTAAGTGGAAGAGATGATGCCCACCGCGTTTTCAAGCCCCGCAGGCTTGAGCACGGAACTGGCCGACTGCGACACGCTCACCAGGTACTGGGTGGGCTTCCAACCGATCTCAGCAGCTTTGCGAATCGCCTGGGCCGCGAACTTGGGTGTGGTGATGCTCACGAACACATCGCAGCCTGCGGACTTGAGCGTCACCATCTGGCTGTCGATCGTGGGATCGCTCACCTCGTAAGTCAGGTGCTGGGTGACCATGGTCTTGGCTTTGTCGCCCAGGCCATCGAGCAAGCCCTTCATGTAGTCCTTACCGAAGTCGTCGTTTTGCATGAGCACGCCGATCTTGGCATTGGGCTTGGTCTGCAGAATGTGCTTGGCATACAAGCGGCCTTCGGCCTGGTAGGTGGGCTGCCAGCCCATGGTCCAGGGGTTGGTCTTGGGGTCGCCAAAGCGGGTGGCCCCGGTGTTGATGAACAGCTGGGGGATTTTTTTGGCGTTGAGGTAACGCTGCACCGCGATGTTTTGCGCCGTGCCCAACGAGCCGAACATGAGCAGCACCTCGTCTTGCTCGACCAGCTTGCGGGTCTGCTCCACCGACTTGGCCGGGTTGTAGGCATCGTCCAGCGTCATGAAGTTGATCTTGCGGCCATTGATGCCGCCTGTGGCATTGACCTTGTCAAAGTAGGCCTGCATGGCTTTGCCCACCGTGCCGTAGGCCGAGGCGGGGCCGGAATACGGGTTCAGGTTACCGAGCTTGATTTCGGTGTCGCTGGCACCGGGGTCGTATTTTTTCTGGGCATGCGACACCAAGGGGAAAGCGCTGGCCAGCAACATGCCGGCACCGAGTTTGAGGGACCGGCGCAGACCGGCATCAAAAGATTTGGACATGTTGTCTCCTGATTTTTATGAAGAAAAGAAATCGAACCCCAGCATCACAACCCGTCAAAGAAGCATGACGCCAGAGTCCATGCCATCGTAGAAAGCTGCCCAGTACAGAGCATCGTCGGAACTGACGATATTGCAAAGGCCTCAGCGCGGCGGGAACTTGGGCTCGCGTTTTTCCAGGAATGCGCGCACACCTTCGGCGAACTCGGGCCGGTCGATCAGCTCACGTTGGCGCGAGGCCTCGTAGTACAGCTGCGCTTGCAAGCTGGCACTTTCGGCGTGGTCGTAGGTGCGCCGGATTTCCTGCGCCGCATGGGCGGGCAACTGCGCCAGACGCTGTGCCAGCGCTTGGGCCTGTTCAGGCAGTTGATCATCTTGGACACAAGCCCAGATCAAACCCCAGTCCAGGGCCTGCTGGGCAGGCAAACGATCGCCCAGCAAGCTCAGGCCCACAGCCCGTGCACGCCCAGCCGAGCGCTGCAAAAACCAGGTGCTGCCCAGGTCCGGCACGATGCCCAGACGCGGCATGAAGGGCAAATAAAAGTAAGCCGACTGCGCCGCCACCACCACATCGGCGGCCAGCGCCACACCCACACCCGCGCCCGCGCAGGGGCCGTTGACCGCGCTCACCACCGGAAACGGCAGGCTGCGGATGTCTTCGATCAGGCGGTTGGACAGCGCCTCCATCGCGTCGGCCGTTTGCTCGCCCAGGCTTTTGTCAGAAGGTGGCCGCATGCTGCCCAAATCGGCCCCCACGCAAAAGGCCTTGCCCACGCCGGTGATGACCAACGCCCGCACCGAGCGGTCTTCGCGCAGGGCGGCCAATTGCTCGCGCAGGGCCACTTGCAGCGGTTGAGCCAAAGGGTTCAGGCGTTGCGGGATGTTCAGGCGCAGCCAGGCCACATCGCCTTGGCGCTCCAGCAGAATCGGGTGTTCATCGGCCATGGCAGCTCCAAGAAATCAATGGCTTCGGGCAGCACGCCAGGCCTGCAGCTTGCGCAGCAAACCCACCACGCCGCCGGGCATGACAAACATCAGCAAGATCAGCACCACGCCATACACCGCCCAAGGCGCGGCCTTGGAGACTTTTTCGGCCAGGTTGGGCACGAACATGATGAAGATGGCGCCATACAAAGCGCCCCACAGCGTGCCCACGCCACCCACCACAATGCCCACCAGCAAAGAGATGGACAAGAACAGGGTGAACGAATCGGGCGAGACAAACTGCACCGCAATCGCCGACAGGGCGCCGCCCACGCCGGTGTAAGCAGCCGACACGCCAAAGGTCATGGACTTGTAGTGCCGGTTGTCTACCCCCATGGCTTCGGCCGCCATGGCGTGGTCGCGGATGGCCCGCATGGCCCGGCCCGTGCCGCTTTGCAGCAGGTTGTGCGCGATCCAGAACATCACCACCGCCACCGCCAGGGCAAACAGGTACAGCCATTGGTCTTGCGTGAGCGGCAGGCCCCAGGGTGCATCGGGCTTCATCAGCACAATGCCTTGCACACCGCCGGTCCAGGCTTCGAGGTGTTTGTATTTGAGCAGCTGCGGCATGGCCACACCGAGCGCAAAAGTGGCCAGTGCCAGGTACAGGCCTTCGAGCTTGAGCGCGGGTCGACCAAACAGGTAACCCACCAACAAACACACCACAGCCGCTGCAGGCAACGTGGCCCAATAAGGCACAGCGGCGTGTTCCATCAAGATGCCGGTGACATAGGCCCCCAGCGCAAAGAAGGCCCCGTGGCCCAGCGAAATCTGGCCGTTGTAGCCGGTCAACATGTTCAGGCCCACCAGCGCGATCGCATAGGCCACCACCATGGTGGCCTGAAACAGCTGGTAGCCTTTGGCCACAAAGGCCAGGCCCACGGCCAGAATCAGCAGCACCAGCAAACCGGCTTTGACGGTGCGCTCAGACAAACCGGCAATGGCCGTCGGCAAAGAGGCGTTCAGGGTCGCACTCGGTTTCATGGTTCAGACCCTCGTCACAATTTTTTTGCCGAGCAGGCCCGAGGGCCGCACGATCAACACCCCCACGATCAGCACCAGCGCCACCGTCAGTTTGAGCTCGGTGCCCACCACATAGCTGCCCATCAGGTTTTCCAGCACGCCCACAATGAAGCCGCCCAAGACCGCGCCCACCGGGTTGTCGATGCCACCAATCAGCGCACCGGCAAAGGCATAGAGCAAGACGCCGGTCATCATGTTGGGGTCCAGAAACACCACCGGTGCCACCATCATCCCGGCCACGGCACCAATGGCGCCGGCCAGGCCCCAGCCCAGCATCAGCATGCGCCCGACCGAGATGCCCACCAGGCGCGACGAGTTGGCGTTTTGCGCTGCCGCCCGCATGGCCAAGCCCAGGGGCGTGAAGCGGAAAAATGAGAACAGCAAAGCCACCATCACCAGCGCCACAAAAATGGCCCCCACCTCGTGCGCCGACATGAGCTGCGAGCCATACCAGGCTCCCGCCGGAAAAGGACTGGGGAAGGTCTTGATGGTGTAACCAAACAGCCAGCCCGCCAGGCTATGAAAGATCACCAGCAAGCCGATGAAGACCACCACCACCGACAACTCCGGCGCTTTGTGCATGGGCCGAATGACCGCAAACTCGATGGCTGCCGCCAGCACAAAAGACAGCAGCACCGTCAAGGCAAAAGCCCCCCAATACGGCAGACCCGCGTCCAGCAGCATCCAGGCCAGAAAGGTGGAGAACATGGCCATCTCGCCTTGCGCGAAATTGATGTGGTGTGTGGCCTGGTAAATCATCACCAGAGCCAGCGCGACGCTGGCATAAATGCCGCCTGTGGCCAGCCCCGAGAGTGTTTGGTGCAGCAATTCATTCATCGGTCAATCCCTTATTCGCCCAAATAGGCGCGGCGTACCGCATCGTTGCTGCGCATGTCACTGGACGAGCCGTGCAACACCACGCGTCCGGTTTCCAGCAGGTAAGCGGTGTCGGCAATGTCCAGCGCCAGCTTGGCGTTTTGCTCGACCAACAGGATGGAAACTTTTTCCTCCTGGTTGATGCGCCGCATGATGGCAAAGATGTCCTTGACCACGAGCGGGGCCAAACCAAACGAGGGCTCATCCAGCAACAATAAACGGGGCCTGCCCATCAGGGCGCGGCCAATGGCCAGCATTTGTTGTTCGCCGCCCGACAAGGTGCCCGCCTGCTGGCTGGCCCGCTCGCGAAGGCGAGGAAAGTAACCGTAGACCTTGTCCATGTCTTCGGCCTGCCCCTCTCGGCTGGCGCGGCTGAAAGCGCCCAGGCGCAGGTTTTCTTCGGTGCTCAACGCCATGAAGGTGCCGCGCCCATCGGGCACATGGCCCACACCCAAGCGGGCGATCTGTTCGGTGTTGCGGCTGTTCAAGGCCACGCCGTCGAGGGTGATGCTGCCGGTGGTCTGCACCATCAACTGGCAGAGCGCCCGCAAGGTGGTGGTCTTGCCCGCGCCGTTGGCACCCAGCAAGGCCGTGACCTGGCCCTCGGCCACGTCCAGGTTCAGGCCGTGCAGCACTTGGGTGTTTCCATAACGCGCATGCAGGTCGCGCACTTCCAGCAACGTGCTCATGATGCGGTTTCCTCTGATTCGCCCAAGTAGGCACGGATCACCTCGGGGTGCTGGCGCACCTGCGCAGGCGTGCCCTCGGCGATCTTCTTGCCAAAATTCAGCGCCACCACCCGGTCCGAGATGCCCATGACCAGGCCCATGTGGTGCTCCACCAGCAGCACCGTGACCTTCAGGCGGTCGCGGATGTCGCGGATCAGCGCACCCAAGCTGTGCAGTTCTTCGTGGTTCAAGCCGCAAGCGGGCTCGTCGAGCAGCAACAACTGCGGCTGCGAGGCCAGGGCGCGTGCCAACTCCACCCGCTTTTGCGTGCCAAAAGGCAAGTCGCCCACCACGCGGTGGGCCTCGGCCTGCAGGCCCAAAAATTCGATCAGCTCATCGGCCTTGGCCGCCGCTTGCGCCTCCACCTGTGCCACACCGGGCAGGCGAAACGCATTGCGCAAAAAACCCGCATGGTGCTGGCTGTGGCAACCCACCAGCACGTTCTCGCGCACGGTCATGGTTTTGAACAGCGCCAGGTTCTGGAAGGTGCGGCCGATGCCCAGACTGGCCATGCGGTGGCGCGGCAGCTGGTTGAGCGCTTGGCCGTTCCAGGCGATGGTGCCGCTGTCGCACACATACAGGCGCGAGAGGCAATTGAACAAGGTGCTTTTGCCCGCGCCGTTGGGGCCAATCAGGGCACAAATCTCGCCCCGATGCACATCGAACGACACCCCGTCCAGGGCCACGATGCCGCCAAAGCGGACCGTGACACCTGAAATGCTGAGCAGGGGCTGGCCGGATTCAGGCACGCCGCTGTGCATCACAGGCGCTCGATGATGGTCACGTTGGCCATGCCGCCGCCTTCGCACATGGTCTGCAGGCCGTAGCGCTTGCCGCGCTGAGCCAGCGCGTGCACGAGGGTGGTCATGAGCTTGGTGCCCGAAGCACCCAGCGGGTGACCCAGCGCGATCGCACCGCCGTTGACGTTCAGGCGCGCCGGGTCGGCCCCCAGCGCCTTGAGCCAGGCCAGCGGCACCGAGGCAAAGGCTTCGTTGACCTCGTACAGGTCGATCTCGTCGATCTTCATGCCCGCTTTTTTCAGGGCCCGCTCGGTGGCCGGGATGGGGGCTTCGAGCATGATGACCGGGTCGTGGCCGATCATGGTCATGTGGTGGATGCGGGCCAGGGGCTGCACGTCCAAGGCCTTCAGGCCCCGCTCGTTGACGATCATCACCCCGGTCGCGCCGTCGCAAATTTGGCTGGCATTGGCAGCGGTGATGACGCCGCCTTCTTGCAGCAATTTGACACTCTGGATGCTCTCCAGCGACGCTTCGGCGCGGATGCCTTCGTCAGCGCTGTGCATCTCACCCGTTGCGCCCCCGTCTGCGGTGCGCACCGCCACGGGCAAGATCTCGGCCTTGAACGCGCCCGCCTGGGTCGCGGCCAGGGCACGCTGGTGGCTCAGCAAGGCGTAACGGTCCAGCTCGTCTTTGCTCAGACCGTATTTGCGGGCCATCATCTCGGCGCCCACAAACTGGCTGAAGGCCACGTTGTTGTAACGCTGGTTGACCAAATCGCTTTGGTAAGAACCCATGCCCGCCTTGGAGGCCAGCGCAGACGGGCTGAACATGGGCACCCGCGTCATGGACTCGACGCCCGCCGCGATCACGATGTCCATCGCCCCCGACATGACGGCCTGCGCTGCAAAGTGCACCGCTTGCTGCGACGAGCCGCACTGCCGGTCAATCGAGGTGCCGGGCACCGACTCGGGCAGGCGCGAGGCCAGCACCGCATTGCGCGCCACGTTGGTGGATTGCTCGCCCACCTGGCTCACGCAACCCATGAACACGTCCTCGATCAGCGCCGGATCGGCCCCGGTGCGGTCCACCAAGTCGTTCAGAACCTGCGCCGCCAGATCAACCGGATGCCAGCCGGACAGGCGCCCGCCCCGGCGACCGCCTGCGGTGCGGGTGGCGGCGACGATGAATGCTTCAGACATGATGTGTTCCCGAAAGTTAGCCAATCGGGACCATTCTGGGGGGCGGCTGGGTCTGTCGGCATCGTCAGAACGGACGATTTTGGGAGGGTCTCAGTCCCCCAGCAGACGCTTGGCCATCTCGGGCAGCACCATAAAGCGCAGTACCCGCAAAATTTTCAACTGCTGAGCTTGGACTTCTCGCCCTGCGCTGAATGCTTCAGCCTCGTCGACTTGAGCTGCGCCACCGGGTCCTGCACTCGTGACGTCGAAACTCGCGGACAACTCGGGCGGCACCTTCAGGCCCTGTTGGCGCATCTGCTCCAAGATGCCCGGCTCTTGTGGGTAGTGGCTCGCGAAAACCTCATCGAACTCACCCAAGGTTCGACCGACCACTTCCCCGATGGCCCGCTGCGCCACGGAGGCGGGCACGCCCAGCACCCGGGCGGCGTTGAGCACCTCCGCGCGCGTGACCTGGTCGAAACGGGTCACTTGGTCTGAAAGCCGCACAGCCAAAGGCACCGCGGGCCAAGTGGCCCCTTCATCCGCAAAGGCACGGGTGTGGTAGACCCCGGTGGCCAGCAGGTCATAGTGCGGTGACAGCTCCAGCCGACCGGGAGACACCAAAAAAGACAAGTTTTTCAGGTGGCAGTCATCGTTGGCCACCAGCAGGTTGAACACCAGCCAGCGAAACAGGCGTACCGGTAGCGTGAGTTCGTCCCGACACGTCATGACAACTTCGCGCAGGGCCTGCACGCTTGCCCCGGAATGCTTGAATACCCGAGATTTGTTGAGCAGCTGGCAGGCGTCGATGATGTGCAAGCGCTCGATGACCCGCGGCTCAGCCCCCGTCCCGGGATTCAGCCCCTGGGCTGCAAAGCGTCTGTCGAACCGCTCGATGGCGTAGACCGGCTGCGGCACCGTCAGCAACCGCACAGGCGGCACGTCCAGCCGCGCCGCTTTGGCCAAGCGCATGGTCAGCCACTCCAAGTAAGTCGAAGCCGGATAGGTCTGGCTGTCAGGGTGATCGGGCTTGAGGATGTGGGTGGACGGCGTGGCACCCACCGGCTCGTACACGTCATCGCCCTTGAGCACGGCCAACAGCTTGTGCTGGGCACCCGCCAGTGACATCCGCTTGGGTGACTCTCGGGTCAGGGTGGTTTTGGGCAAGCCTGAGATGCGTCGGCTCAACTCCGGGTAGGTGAGCGGCTTGAGCGTGGCCTGTTGTTCGGGTGTCTGTCCCGGTGGCAGCAAGGTCAGTGAGCCCGCAGACTCCGCTCCGAGGTATTCAAGCAGGGCAAAGGCATCGTCTTTGTCGCGAAGTCGCGCATCGGCCGCGATGAGTTCACGCAGCGTCTCTTCTGGCAACAGGTTGTCGAAGTACCACTGAACCGGGCGCGTCGTGGCGCCGTCGCGATGGATCAGCTGACTGCGTGGCAAAGCTGGCGAAAGATCAAAACTGTCAACCTTGCGCGCCCATGTCTCGTCATACGCCAGCGCCCACAGGTCGTTGTCTTCGTGCAGCGTTCCGACCAAGTCTTGATGGATGAAGATGTGCAAGCGTCGGCTGCCAGCTGTCCACGCTTGCGGAGTTTGCTCATCCATTGGCAGGTCCTCCTGCGCCAGAACGAGACTTGGCGCCAACCGCTGCAACCGGGACAACAGCGCCGATTTTCTCGGCACGCCGGCGGCTCAACTTATTGACTTCGGCTTGAAAGCTGTTCGTGGCCGCATCCGGCAAGTCCAGGTTGACACGAAGGCCCAGTCGCTGCAACAAGATCAGCACCTTGCCCATCTGCACTGTGGCCTTGCCGTTCTCCAAGTCGGTCATGAACTGCTTGCTCACCCCGGCGGTGAGCGCGAAGTCGTCGATTCGGATGCCAGCGCGCTTGCGCATCGTGCGAATGGCAAGGCCTGCGTCCTGGACAGAGCTGAGAGGTATTTGCATGAAATTCCTATGTAGCCAGGAATTAATGCATGAATTCACGCGCAAGTCAAACCTTATTCCTACGTTCATAGGAAATATGACAGCATAGAACCAGCATGTTGCCGTATTTCCTGCGAAGCCAGGAATTTTGGCATGACCCCTCAACGCGGCGCCATGCGGATGGCCCCGTCGATGCGGATGCACTCGCCGTTGAGGTAGCGGTTGGTGATCAGGGTTTCGGCCAAGTGGGCGTATTCGGGGGGCTCGCCCAGGCGTTTGGGGAAAGGCACGGTCGCGGCCAGCGCGGCCTTGACGTTGTCGGGCGCGGCTTGCAGCAGCGGGGTGTTGAAGATGCCGGGCAAGATGGTGTTGACGCGGATGCCGTCGCCCATCAGGTCGCGGGCAATGGGCAGCGTCATGCCCACAATGCCCGCCTTGCTGGCCGAGTAGCTGGCCTGGCCCATCTGGCCGTCTTGGGCCGCGACCGACGCGGTGTTGATGATCACGCCACGCTCGCCATCGTCTTGGGGCGTGAGGGTCAGCATGCCTGCGGCCGACTTGGCGATGCAGCGGAAAGTGCCCACCAGGTTGATCTGGATGATGCGGTCAAAGTTGGCGGTGGGGAAAGACCGGATTTCGCCCGTGGCCTTGTCGCGGCTGGCGGTCTTGATGGCGTTGCCCGCGCCTGCGCAGTTGACCAGGATGCGCTCTTGGCCCAGCGCCGCACGCGCTTTGGCAAACCCGGCATCGACCTGCTCTTCGGAGGTCACATCGACTTTGCAAAAGATGCCCCCCAGCTCTTGGGCCAGGGCTTCGCCCTGCGCCTCGTTCAGGTCAAACAAGGCCACCTTGACGCCATGGCTGGCCAGTTGCCGGGCTGTGGCGGCGCCCAGGCCCGAAGCCCCGCCGGTGATGACGGCGGTCACTTGTGAATTCAATTGCATGATGTGTGCTCCTTGTTGGGGTGGGGTGGTGAGAGGTGTTGTTGGGCTTGTTTTCGGGACTGGCACTGACCTCGTAGGTCGGTAGCTTCAGCTCCGACGTTGCTGGCTTCGGCGCAGGTTCTTGTCGGGGCTGAAGCCGCCGACTTACAAAATGGCAAAGGACAGCAGGGTCATTCATGTGGGGTAATAACGCTGCCCTGTGGCGGCCATCTCGCGCATGCGGGCGGTGGGGGCGTAAGCTGCGCCCAGGTGCTGCCAGCGTTCGCAGCGGGCCACCACTTCTGGCAGGCCCAGCCAGTCGGCGTATTTGAGCGGGCCGCCCGCGTAGGCCGGAAAGCCGATGCCCAGCAGCATGGCCATGTCCAGCTCGGCAGCGCTGCCGACCACGCCGTCTTCGAGTGCGTGCACGGCTTCGACGAGCAGCGGCAGCATCATGCGGTCCTGGATGTCTTGCGCGCTGAAGTCTTTGACGCCCTGCGGTTGGATGGACGCCAGCAGCGCGTGGCTGTCGGGCGCGGGGCTGCGGCGGGGTTTGCCGGTGGGGTCGGCTTCGTAGCGGTAAAAGCCGATGCCGTTTTTCTGGCCCCAGCGGCCTTGGCTGGCCATGAGGCGCAAGGCGTCGTGTTCCAGGCGCGGCATGCGCTCAGGGTAACCGGCCGAGATCACATCGCTCACATGACTGCCGGTGTCCATGCCCACCACGTCTTCGAGGTAGGCCGGACCCATGGGCCAGCCAAAGGCTTCCATCACCTGGTCGACCTTCACAAAGTCCGCGCCGTCACGCACCAGTTCCAAAAAGCCGCGCATGTAGGCCGTCAGGATGCGGTTGACCAAAAAGCCCGGGCAGTCCTTGACCACGATGGGCACCTTGCCCATGGCGGCCGCGTAGCCCACGGCGGTGGACAGCGCCTCGGGCTGCGTGTGGCTGCCCTGCACCACTTCGACCAGTGGCATCACATGCACCGGGTTGAAAAAGTGCATGCCCACAAAACGCCCGGGGTGCTTCAGGGCAGCGGCCATGTCGTCGATGCGCAGGCTGGAGGTGTTGGACGCGATCAGCGTGTTGGCCGGGATGCGGCCCTCCAGATCGGCCAGCACGGTTTTCTTGACGGCCAGGTTCTCGACAATGGCTTCGACGACGCAGTCGACTTGGTCAAACCCTTCCAAACCCAGCTGCGGGGTGATCGAAGCCAGCACCTGGTCGGCCTTGGCCGCGTCCATGCGGCCTGCCTTGACCTGGCGCTGCAGCAGCTTGCCCGCTTCATTCATGCCTTGATCGAGCCCACTTTGCTGGATGTCTTTCATGCGCACGGGCACGCCCTTGAGTGCGCTGGTGTAGGCGATGCCGCCGCCCATGATGCCCGCGCCCAGCACGGCCGCATGCTGCACGGGGCGGCCTGATTTGGCGTGGCGC
>Ga0255128_1000148_pt1 | contig 28782 bp, 21 predicted proteins | sample Law_Miss_RepC_8d_FD_188562 | JGI IMG/M metagenome (GOLD analysis project Ga0255128, IMG submission 188562) | Freshwater microbial communities from St. Lawrence River, New York, United States - Law_Miss_RepC_8d | ecosystem: Environmental > Aquatic > Freshwater > River | place: USA: New York... | reverse complement strand
AGGATGGGTTGACTGGGGTGTATGGGGACTTGCAGTATGTCCAGATGGGAGATACCAGCAAGTTGGTTCGTCATTGGAAGTCGGGTGAGTATCGCCAGGATCGATTTCGGTGGGGGTGGATGCCAGCGCATCCGACGGTGTATTTGCGTCGTGAGTGTTACGAGCGATTTGGTGGGTTTCGAGAGGATTTTCAGATAGCTGCCGATTACGAGTTGATGGTCCGAATGTTGGGGGTTGGTGGGGTTCGGATGGGGTATATTCCGCGGGTGATGGTGAAGATGCGTGTGGGGGGCAAGAGCAATGCTACGCTTCGCAATCGTTTGGTTGCGAACAGGGAGGATGAGCGAGCTTGGAGAGTCAATGGGGTACGTCCGCCGTGGGGTTTACGTTGGCTTAAGCCGATGCGGAAGTTGATGCAGTACGTGGTACGGTGAGTGGAAGTTTTGTTTAAACTTCATGTTTGGTGCCTTGACAAGCCGATGGGGCAAGAAGGATTGCTGAGGTGAGTAGGAAACGAGTGGACATTCTGGAATGGATTCCCTAGGATTACTTGCGTGCTAGCATTTTCTGTTTGAAGTCTAAGGTTCGATACTAGTCCGTGAAGTTGGGCGAGTATGGGGGCTTAGGGGTTGAGGATGTCGGGGGGCGAGTAGATGGACAGGCCGCACTTGCAGTATGGGTTTGACGAATCGGGTTCTGGTGGTCGAGCCACGAGTGTGGTGGAGGAGCGTCCGGTTCCGAGCATTGATTTCTATGGCGCATTGTGGCGTCGCAAGTCGGTAATTGTATTGTTGAGTTTGCTGGGTGCGGGCATTGCGAGTTTGCTCTATACGCAAGCGACACCGGTGTATGCTTCTGTTTTGCGATTGATGTTGTTTGTTCAAGCGCCTCCGAGTGTGATCAATGGCGAGGTGGTCCCGCAGACGGTGGCGTTGGAGAAGCAGCGTGTCTTGTTGTCCGGCCAGACGGTCTTGAGCGATGCGATGCGACGAGGGCAATTGGAAAAGTTGCCTACGTTTCTTGGAGCGGAGTCACCGTTATCGGATTTGCGACGGATGCTTACCATTGCTCCGGTCGGAAAGGATTTGTCGTCCGATGCTTTGGAGATCATATGCGAGGGTGGTAACAAAGAGGACTTGCAAGGGATCCTCAATCAGGTGGTAGCTTCCTACATCAATGCAATTGAGAAGGACTCGGAGATTTCGGGGAAAGAGTCGGTCGAGTTGATTGAGCGGTTGCAGAAATCGTTGTTGGAGGATCAGAAGCGGGATCAGGATCGTTATTACCAGTTACAAAAAGAGTTGAACTTGTCGGCAGAGAACGACAAGGGCCGCTGGATTAATCCTTACGTGACAGAGATTGAAAAGTTACGTATTGCGCGTGACGAGGTTGTATCGGAGTTTCGGCAAGCGGATCAGCAGTTAGAGCAGTTGCAAAGTGCAATCCAGGACACCAGTGGCGGGGATGAGAAGATTCGATTGGCGGTGATTGAAGCGAAGAAGTACTTCAATTTAGATAAGCAGCAACCGGGTATCGACTTGCTCAACCCGATGACAGACGAGGACCGTCAGCGGTTGATTCGTTATGAGCAGCGGATGGAGTCTGCGAATGCGGACATGGTTGTTCTCGAAGCCGAGCGACAAGAAGCATTGAATCGTTACGGTGCTCGGCATCCGCAGGTAGAGTTTGTGGAGGCGAAATACCAAGCTGCGGTTCAGACGCGAAAGAAGCTCAATGACGAGTTGGAGACGTTGAAGGCGTTGCTACGCGACGAGGAAGAGATTTCGAAGAAGAGTGAAGCGTTGTCGAAGGAAGTACGTACGCGCGATCAAGAGATCTTGCAATTGTATGCGACTGCGTTGACGAATCAGCGGGACAGGTCGAAGTACAATTTGGATCGGTTGTCGGAGGACATCTCGGACTTGACGATCAAATCTTCGAACATCGCGACTGACATTACTGAGTTGAACATGTTGCGTGATCAGATCGACGAGCGGAGGAATTCCGTCGCGCAGATTCTTGAGCGTTTATCAGCGATGCGTGCGGTGTCGGATTCATATTCTTCGACCCGGGTAAAGATCATCGATGAGGCTTCGAGTCCATCGCAGGTGTTTCCGAAGTTGTGGAAGTTTCTGTTGGGTGGTGTGTTGTTGGGTGGGATTTTGGGCTGTGGGTTAGCGATTTTAATCGATCACTCCGATTTGGCTTATCGCACACCGATTGACATCCAAGAGAGTTTGAATGTTCCGGTGATTTGCAAGGTACCACGGATCAAGAAGTCGAAGGTCGGGGATGGATTTGCGGGATCACCGATGTTGGTAGCGACGCATCAGCCCAATTCGTCGGTATCGGAATCGTTCCGTGCAGCAAGAACTTCTTTGTTGTTTACTGGAGCGCAATCGGGTTCGAAGGTGTTCATGTTTACGAGCCCGTCACCTGGGGATGGTAAGTCGACTACGGTTGCGAACTTAGCGATTTCATTGGCGCAGACGAACAAACGCGTTTGTTTGGTTGACGGAGACTATCGTCGGCCACGAGTTCAGCAGAATTTCGGGGTGCAGTTTGAGCCCGGTGGTGTGCAATATCTAGAAGGGCAATGCGGGCTTGATGAAGCGTTAAGAAGTTGTGAATTTCAGCAGAATTTATGGCTGCTGACGACGGGTGGTCGTCCTAAGAATCCTGGTGAGTTGGTGGCCTCACAGGGGTTTGCGGAGATGGTTCAGGAGTTGAGAGAGAAGTTCGATTATGTGTTGATCGATTCTCCGCCGGTGATTCCTGTAGCGGATGCGACATCGATTGCAGGGGTGGTCGATGGGATTATCATGGTGTTGCGGATTCGTAGGGGAGTCGTGTTGTCTGCCCATAAAGCGAAGAGTCGTTTGGCGATGGTGCACGGGAATTTGATCGGGGTGATCGTTAACGGTATGGATGAGAATCTGTACTACAACGAGTATGGGACTTACTACCGTGGGGCTTACTACCACGGATATAACTACGGCAAGTACTATGACAAGAAGTATTCCGATTACTCGGATCGACGAGGATCGGAGGATCGGATGACATCGAAGGAGCGGTCGGCGATCAAGGAGCGTAGTTAGTGGTTTGCCGGATATAGTTCGGCAGTAACTCGGTAACTCGGTGGTTCGGTAAATCGTAGAGTGCACTGTTCGGCGATGTGGTGAGAAATGAAAGACGCGTCATTGGGTGACGCGTCTTTCATTTTAGAGGGGTGTTCGAGGATTCCGTTTCGTTGCAGAGCGCATTGAGGGGCAAGAGAATGGATCGCGGAGTGTTAACCGTAGTTGCGTTGATAGCACTAGGCCTGAATGGCAGGGGGCTTGCTTCTCATTTGCATCGTGTGATTCAAGCTGGGCGGTGGAATGATTTAGGAGTGGTGATCTTGGGGGTTGCCGGTGTGGGGATAGCTGCATCGATGCGTTTGGGTGGGTGGCGTGATCAGAAGCGAGTTGTGGATGCTGTTTGGGGGTATGGTTTACTGTTGTTGGCTTGTGCGCTGACTGCCTTGGGATATTGGATGCAGGATTGGCGTTTGGTGTGGATGGGTAGTGGGTGGATGTTGGCAACGGTGGTGGGCGAATTGTTTGGGTTAGGGGTTGGGGCCGTGGTAAGGATGGGATTGTTGTTGGGATTCGTTCCATTATTACCTTGGGGTATTGAGTGGCGAGTTCATGAGGTAGGGCAGCGGTTAGCGAGTTGGTTTGCAGGTGTTTTGTTGGACATGGCGAGGGTGTTTTATTATTGGCGTGGGAATGTCATTGGATTGGTGGACAAGGACGTGTTGGGTAGTGAGCAGGGGGCAGGATTAAGGTGGTTCGGGCCGGTGATCCTTACTGTGATCTCGTATGGTTTTTTGCGACGGTACAGGTTGGTCCGGATGATTTACTTGATGGTGGTCGGTGTGTTTTGGTTGGTGGTTATCCAAGGTGGGATGATCGCATATTACTTTTGGGCGCAAGTTGGAAAGCAGGGGGGCGGATCGGAAGAGTCCTTGGGGTGGTTTGATGGTCTAGGGGTTGCGAGCGTATTGTTTCTTGTTTGGAGTTCGGATCAGTTTTACTCTGCGTTCACGTACCGGGAGGCAGAGGATGTTCAAGGGGACGATCCGTTGAACGCAGGGGGAAGAAGTCAACGGGGTGGAGTTCGCAAGTCAGGTAGTTTGTGGGGGCTGGTGATCGGGACTGTATTGTATGGGTTGATCGGTTGTTGGATTTGGGTTGCACCTGGAAGGTTTAGCACCTTGGCTGATCTTGGAGGAGAGGCTGGTGGTTCGAGTTCATTTGAAAGTTCTACTCAGCAGGTCGGAGAGTGGATGTTCAAGGAGGTTGAAGGTGGGAGTTTCGAGGGGTTTGTTCCCGTATTCGCACAAGTGGACAGTTTCAAGCAGCGGGAGTGGGAGTTAACGCGGGTTGGGGATATACAGAGGGCGCAGAGTGCTGGAGATGTCCCCGTCAGTGAAGACGCATACAGTGTTCGTTTTCGTCTAGATGGGGCTTGGGTTGACAAGCCTTGGGCTGCTTGGTTGTGGCGTTGGTATGGGTGGAGGATTTTTGAGGAGGGGCGAGAGGGGGAACTGCAGTATTGGTCGATGAGTCGAACGATTGCAGAGGAAGGATTTGTAGTTAGCGGATGGAGTAGACCAGCGGGATTGGGGGCAAGTGGCCAATATTCGCTTGAGGTACGAGGAGTTCGACCGATTTCGAAGGAGATGCAACGCGAGATGATCGCTTTGTATGAGATGATTCAAGGGTCATTTGATGGAGTCATTGAAAAGGGTGATCCTAAATGATTCAGTGGATACTTGTCTGGTTACGCGAGTTACCTTTACGGATTATTGAGTGGATGGCTGATGGTCTTGAGTGGCTATTTCGCTGGTTTTCCGGTGGGACTAACGAGGGTTTTTGGGGTTGGGTTAGAAGTGGGTTTAGCAAGTTATTCTGGATTGCAGTTCGGTTGGTAGCGTATCCGGTGTCGGGTTTGTTTTTGCGGGGGAGTGGTAAGCGAGCGTATTGGTGGAGTATACCGAGTGTGCTGTTGGGATTATTCGTGATTGGATCTGTTGTGGTGTGGGGGTGGTATCGGGAGCGGATCTTGACCCGTTATTTGGTGCGTGTGCAGAGTGCATATAGCAAGGGAGAGTTACGCGAAGGAGAGGGGAAGAGGTATGCGGAGCGATGGATACGCGACGAGGGGTTTAGCGATCCGGAGAAAGAGTTGCTGTATGGATTGATATGTATGCAAAATGGAGCGGTAACTTCGGGAGTCAATTCGCTTATTGCGATGGAAACAGGCCGGCGGGTATTAGAGATTCTCTCGCCCGAGGATGCTAAAGGGTTAGGTGTAGCACACTATTGGAGGGCAGGAGAATATTTGCAGGGGATTGAGCGGCTTGAAGGAGACGAGTTCGGGGCGAGGTTGGAGAAGGTCAGGTGGCACGTAGATCGAGCTTCCGGAGTGGCTCCGGGGCAAATTGCATTATTGCGAGGGAGATTGGCATCGTGGGAGAACGATTTGCAGAGAGCTGATGCCGAGTATCGCAAGGCTTGGGAGGCTTCCCCTGGCGTCGGGGTTGAGATTGCTCAGATGTATCGTCGGCACGGGGATGCATCCAATGCAGATCGCGTATTGAAAGAGAGTGCAGAACGGCTCTTGGGGGTGTTGGGTTCAGAACCTCGGAATCGCGCGGTAAGAGAACAAGCGGCGTTAGCTTATGAAGAGTTAGGTCAATGGCGGGTTGCCGAGGGTGTATTGGTCGAAGGGTTGCAATGGAGTCGCGATGAGTCGTCAGTGGGCAAGTCTGGTACTGGCGCGAGCGGAGTCTCTATGTTGGGGGGGCACTACGATCGTCGCATGGACCGGGCGGTAGGTAGTGCAATCGAGAGCGAAGTTGACTATCGGGAATTGAGTTATTCGATTTTGCGAACGGTGCGTTTGCGTGGGGTGACTCCAGGTTTGATTCAAAGAGTCAGCAAGTTGGGTCAGGAACGTGGATGGGGAGAGGTACTAAGCCGGCTTCAGCAAGAGTCCCAGGGGTGGTTGGTGGAGGGTGGGGATCCTGCAGTAGCTCACTTGGGGCTAGGAGTTGTCAATTGGGGTTTAGGAGAGTTGGAGAAGGGGCGTTGGCATGTGGAGCAAGGGGTTCGGATTGATGGGCGGGTGCGAAGCATTGCTCTGGAATTGATCGATGGGTTGCGAGGGGTTATCGCGCAGGGGTGGCAGGAGCGGTTAGAGGAGCTTGATCGATGGGTCTCGGAGGCAAATTCCGGGGAGGGGCTTGGGGAGAATAGCGTAGGAGAAAAACGCTGAGTTGGGTTAGAGATTTTTGAGCAAAGCGAGGTCGTGATCGACCATCAGTGCGGCGAGTTGTTGGAGGGAAGTTTGGTGTTTCCATCCTAGTTCGCGTTCGGCGAGCGAAGCGTTCCCGAGGAGATTTTGTGGTTCGGTGGGGCGATGAAATCGGGGATCGAGTCGGTAGTAATCTTTCCAGTTCAACCCCACGTGTTGGAAGGCGAATTGGATAAAGTCTTGGACGCTGTGTGATTGGCCGGTGGCGAGGATAAAGTCTTTCGGAGAGGGTTGTTGAAGAATGCGCCACATGGCTTCGACGAATTCGGCGGCGAAACCCCAATCGCGGTGGGTATCGATGTTTCCCAGGAGCAGTTCGTTTTGGAGGCCTAGTTTTATTTTTGCGGCAGCGAGGCTTATTTTTCGCGTAACGAAGTTTTCGGCTCTGCGTGGGCTTTCGTGATTGAAGCAGATAGCGTTGCAGAAGAACAGGCCGTGGGATTCCCTGTAGATTTTCACGAGTTGATTCGCGAAGGCTTTTGCTGCGCCGTAGGGGGAGTTTGGGTTTACCGGTGTCGATTCGTCTTGGGGGCTTTGGGTGGGTGTTCCGAAGATCTCGCGGCTGGAAGCGTGAAGAAATTTTGGGGTGGGTGATAGGTCGCGTAGGATTTCGAGGATTCGCAGGGTTCCCATGGCGGTCAGCTCACAGGTGCTCTCTGGGATATCGAAGCTTAGTCCGACGTGGGATTGACCTGCGAGGTGGTAGAACTCGGTCGGTTCGACGCGTTGAATGATCCGACGCAGGGAGGTCGTATCGGTCAGGTCGGAGTAGTGCAGAAAGAGTTTTTTGCCGTAGATACTTTGATCGTGGACTTGGTGATCGAGTCTAGGGCGTTGCATGGTGCTGCTGCGGCGAACGATCCCGTGGACTTCGTATCCTTTGCCAAGTAGTAGTTCCGTGAGGTAGGAACCATCTTGGCCGGTGATACCTGTGATGATTGCTCGCATGTTTCAGGGCAACTGCTTTTGTAGGGGCGAGTGTTTAGGACTGGAACGATTGGTTGTGCAGTTCGCGTTTTGCGAGTTCCAGGTCATGATCGACCATAATTTCTGCGAGTTCTTGCAAGGATGTTTTTGGGGACCAACCTAGAAGTTGTTTTGCTTTGGTTGGGTCGCCGAGAAGCAGTTCGACTTCGGCGGGTCGGAAGTAGCGTGGATCGATCTCGACATAGTCGTTCCAATTCAGGTCGAGCTTGGAGAAAACCAAGTCGAGGAATTCTCGAATGGAGTAGGTATGTCCGGTAGCGATGACGAAGTCGTCAGCTTGTTGATGTTGCAACATTAGCCACATCGCTTCGACGTAGTCTTTTGCGAATCCCCAGTCCCGTTTTGCGTCTAGGTTACCCAGGAATAGTTTCTTTTGGAGTCCGAGTTTGATGCGGGTTGCGGCTCGAGTGATTTTTCGGGTAACGAAAGTTTCGCCTCGGCGTGGGGATTCGTGATTGAAGAGGATGCCATTGCAAGCGAATAGGCCATAGCTACGACGGTAGTTGATTGTTTGGAAGAATGCGTAGACTTTTGCGCAGGCGTAGGGGCTTTGTGGGTTAAAGGGCGTTGTCTCTTTTTGTGGGGTTTCGAGGACATCGCCATACATTTCCGACGAGCTAGCTTGATAGACTCGAACGGGTTTCGAGTTGTTCAGGATGCGGGCAGCTTCAAGTACGTTCAAAGCGCCTACGCCGTCGGTCATCAGAGTGTAGACGGGTTGATCGAAGGAGACGCGAACGTGGCTTTGGGCTCCGAGGTTGTAGATTTCATCGGGTTGCAGATTGAGGACAAGGTTCGTCAGGGCTTGTCCGTCAGTGAGATCACCGTAGTGCAGGAGCAGTTTTGGGTTTTCATGAATATCTCGGTAGAGATGATCGATTCTTCCGGTGGAGAAGCTTGAGCTTCGGCGGACCAATCCGTGGACGGTGTATCCTTTTTGAAGGAGTAGTTCGGCGAGATATGAGCCATCTTGTCCCGTGATACCGGTAATTAGAGCCGACTTGTCCATAGGGTTCCTTCCATGCGAGTTGTGTACATCAAGTTGGAATCGTTAAGCAACAATACTGTTTTGTAAGATTATTTGCTACGCAGGATTCCTTGGTCTTTACGACTGAGGAAGTCTTGTAGTGTTTTTTGGAGGCCGAGTTCAAGGGGTGTTTCGGCTTGCCAACCGGTTGAGTTAATCAAGGACGGGTCGGTTCGTTTCAGAGGGGTGCCGTCGGGTTTGGAGGGATCAAGTGTGATTTGGCCTTGGTAGCCAATGGTTTTTGCGACGAGGTGTGCCAGTTCTAAAATGGAGACGTCTTTGCCGGTACCGATATTGACCCAATCCGGGGGTGACTCGAGGGAAAGCAGGTGTAACAGGGCTTGAGCAAGGTCATCGACGAATAGGAATTCACGGCGTGGGGTACCCGAGCCCCAAAGGCTCACAGAGGGGGCTTGGTCGATTTTCGCTTGGTGGAAACGTCTTAGAAGGCCTGGGATAACGTGACTGTGGTCGGGGTGGTAGTTGTCCCCTGGGCCGTAGAGGTTTGTCGGCATGGCGCTGTGGTAGTTAAGTCCATACTCTTTGCGATAGTATTGGCAGAGTTTCAAGCCGACGATTTTTGCCAACGCGTAGGCTTCGTTGGTCGGTTCCAGGGGGCTCGACAGAAGGCTTGATTCGACCATGGGCTGAGGGGCGTGTTTTGGGTAGATGCAAGTCGAGCCCAGGTACAAGAATCGTTTGACGTTCGCGCGGGCGGCGGCACCGATGGCGTTGGTTGCCATCTGGATGTTTTCGGAGAGAAACTCAACGGGATAAGTCGCGTTTGCGAGGATACCCCCAACTTTTGCGGCAGCGAAAATTACCGCATCGGGCTTTGTTTCTTGAAAGAAAGCTTCTACATCGCCACTTGAGCAAAGATTAAGTTCTTGGCGAGTTCGCAGGATGGGAGTGATAGTGGGGAAGCGATTTGCGAGGAGTTTTAGAACGGCGGACCCGACCATGCCTTGGTGGCCGGCGATAAAAATGGTTTTGAAAGGGATAAGCATAGGGTGGCAGCGTCGTGAGGTTCCCAGAGGGTTTTGACGAGAATACAGGTCGATTCTAGACTGTAGTCAAAGGTTGAGGAATAGAGGTTTTGTTAAGGATTTCGGGGGTGGGTGATGGCAGGTGAGGTACCGGTGGAGATTTCCAGGGATGGAGAGACTCGAATACGCATTCGTTGGTCGGATGGGATGGAGAGCTTGTGGGAAGCGAGGGATTTGCGTAAGGCTTGTCCATGCGCGACATGTCGTGAGAAAAAGGGTGGAAAAGAAGACCGCAAAGGGGGGCTGGGATTAGAAGTGATTCCGATGAAGGAAGCGGTACAGATGCAGGTAGCAGGGATGCGACCCATAGGAAACTATGCTTATGCGATCGAGTTCTCGGACGGTCACTCTTCGGGTATTTTTGGGTTTGATTTATTGCGGATAACTGAGGTTTGAAGTTCGAGTGACTGAAGTGCCCATCGGGCGGTCTCTTTCAGGATAGGATTGGAGTGATCCAGGAATTTTCGGATGGTAGGGATCGCTTGTTTCATTCCGACGTTTGCTGCGACACATAGGGCGTTTCGCTGAAGGTTTTCAAGACCGGTTCTCCAAAACGGGGTATCCGAGAAAGATGCTTGAAAGGCTTGTTCATCGAGTTCGAGCCAGAAGCTAGGGTCGGATTTTTCTTCAACTCGGTGTGTAGCGGGCTGGTGTTTAGAGTGAGAGTGTGGTGCGTTTGGCTCGGTGAACTGAGCGGACGCTGGTTTGGAGTTCCAAGGGCAGACGATCTGACACGCATCGCAACCGAAGATCCATGGACCGATACTTTCTCGCATCTTGGGTGGAATGTCTCCTTTGTGTTCGATGGTCCAGTAGCTGATGCATCGGTTTGCATCGAGGATATACGGAGCGCGGATCGCTTCGGTGGGACAAGCCTCGATGCAGGCTTGGCATGAACCGCAGTGCGATACGGCAGTGGGCTGTTCTAGCAAGTTCTCGCAGAGATCGATCTCGGTGAGGATAGCGCACAGGAAGAAATAGCTACCGAGGTTTTTGTTCAATAAAAGAGTGTTTTTTCCGATCCAGCCCAGGCCGGCGCTTCGAGCATAGTCCCGTTCTAGAAGTGGTGCTGTGTCGACGACGATACGCGAGTGAGCCGCCGGGAACATTTTTTTCAGTTCGGCTAGTAGCGGTTTAAGGTCATCTCGAATTGCCGTGTGGTAATCGCAATGAGGTGAAGCGTATGAGCCGATGGTTCCTGAGTTTGGAATGGCGCGTTGAGTTGGATTTCGGGAATAGTGCGCTGCGGGAGGGGACGTACGGTCGGATTTAGAACGGATGGTCCAAGGGTGTGGAGGATAGGGGCGGGCAAGAACAGCCAGTGATTTGCAGTTCGGTAGGATGGACTCCGGGTGTCGATAGGCGTCTTTTCGACGTTCGATGTAGTGCATCGAAGCGGCGTAGCCATTTTCCAGCCAAGTACAGAGTTGTTGAAATGTTGAAGCCTCTTTTGCGGGGGTAAACCCGAGGAGTTTGAATCCAAGTTGCTCGGCGGTGGTTTGAATTTGTTTTCGAGCGAACTCTTCGAGGATCATAACTGGCGTTGGCGGATCGTTGTTAGGTCATGGACAATTCGCACCCAGTGTGATTGGAGTGTTGGAATTTGTCTTCTATAGTAGTGGTTGGAGATCTTTGAAGGATATTTTGCTGGAAGTACCTGCATGAATGTCGGCTGGATTGTTGTCGGCTGAGTATGTGGGGAGCTTATTCGAATTGCACAAGAAAAGGTGGATGATTTCATGAAGCGAGCGAAGTTAACGGCGGTTCGAGGGCGTTGGATGGTTCGAATCGGGTTGGTGAGTGCAATTTTGGGTGCTGGTGCATTTCCTTCCCCCGTAGAGCCGGTTTTTGTAAGTCGCTTGGTTGGTCAGCAGCCAGGTAGCATCGGTCAAGTGGATCAGCAGGCCGAACGGGATCGATTGGTAAGTTCCTCTGTAGATTATTTGCGTAAAGTTCAGGGGGAGGATGGATCTTTCAGTTCGCAAGCTGGTCCAGGGGTCACTGGGCTGGTTGTGGGGGGATTACTGTCGGTTGGGGTGAAAGGCGATGACCCCATGGTTGCCAAGGGGATTGCTTATCTTTTGAAGACACGTCGCGAGAACGGGGGATTATATGCAGAGGGGTCGCGTCATGCGAACTATGAGACTTGCTTGGCGATGATGGCTTTATCGAAGGCCAATGAGAATGGGCAGTACGATGAGATTCTCAAGGGAGCTCAAGGGTTTGTTAAAAAAGAACAGTGGGATGAAGGGGAGGGTATCAAATCGGAGGATCCAGCCTTTGGTGGCGCCGGTTATGGGAGCAAATCACGGCCTGATTTATCGAATACTGCATTTTTCATCGAAGCCTTAAGGAGTACCGGGGTGCCTCAGGAGGACCCAGCTATTGCGAGAGCATTGGCATTCGTTAATCGTTGCCAGAATTTGGAATCGCCATTGAACGACACGCCGTTTGCTTCGAAGCTCAACGATGGGGGGTTCTACTACACGCCGGCTGCCGGCGGGGATTCGATGGCGGGCAAAGACGAGGCAACCGGGGGATTGCGATCCTATGCTTCGATGACGTATGCGGGTTTGAAAAGCATGTTGTACGCGGGTGTAGGGCGTGAGGATTATCGAGTGAAGGCGGCTTTGGATTTTCTTGCCAAGAACTACAGCGTTTCGAGTAATCCTGGGATGGGTGCCGCGGGTTTGTATTATTACCTACACACCATGGCAAAAGCCTTGGCGGTTTTTGGTGAAGAAGAGTTTCCGACCGAGGGTGGAGTCCGCCGGTGGAGAGCCGAGATTCTCAAGCAACTGCGGGATACGCAGAGCGTCGACGGATCTTGGAGAAACCCTGAAGTGCGATGGATGGAAGGGGACCCGGTATTGGTTACTGGGTATGTCCTTCTGACTCTATCACACTTGGGGGCGCAGTAGTCGGTGATCGGACTACCTATTAGCTGTTGACTTCGACTTTCGCAAGAAGTTTCTTCTTGCGTCGCATCCGCATCAGAGACCCTATCGCGGGAATCGCTATGAGGGCGAGGGACGACGGTTCAGGGACGGAAGTCGTGCGATGGAATTCGATAAAGAAGAGAGCAGGATCGGTACCGAGGGTTGATGGAACGGTGAATCCGGAGTTCGATTCTCCGACGAGCCAGAAGTCGAGTCTACGGTTCAATGCGAGCGAATCGTGTATTCCAAGACCGGCTGGGATTGGAATATCCTGTGGAGGCGCAACGTTGGGGTCGCCAGGAACGAAAACAACTTCGGTTCGGTCTTGAGTTGCGGTGGTAACACGAAGTCCGGAATCGAAAACTTTGTTCGCGGCGCGAGCAGCTTCAAAGCCTGCGGACGCATCTCCGATGAACAATGCAACATTCGTTGCTTGGGCAATCGTGACGATTGCATACATAGATTCCATACGACGGAACGGCCCAGGATCGACATTGTTAAATAGTCGACCGAGATAAACAGCGCGGCTGGAAGCAGTATTCTCGACCTTGGCTACCTGTTGAGCAAAATCAGTGATCACATCGGCTCGGGCGGACGAGTGAATCGCAAGAATTAGCAAGCAAGTTAGGGTCAAACCACTTTTGATGGTGCGAATGAAGTTCATAATTATTCAATATTGGGCTTTGAGTTAGCGGGGCGCGTACGTCTTCGTTTCCACGTGTGAGCCATCCATGGGGTGACTAGGAACAAGGCTATCGTAGAAGGTTCAGGAACGGCTTCGAGAGTTAATGTCGAAGTCAAAATCTTCGTGACGATCGTTGGCCGACCGTTAACAATTTGAAGAGTGTCGATCGAGGCTGGAACTGTGATGGCTTTGAAGTCATCACTAGCTAGCCAAGCTTCAACCTTTCGATCGGGATCCTTCGCCATGATAGCAGCAATCGCAAGGCTTTGACCAAGCGTAACGGATTCTAATTCGGTTTGCTTTTCGACTACGCCGTTGCTGCTTGGGAACATGTCGTAGGAGACACGCAGGTCGAGGCGAACTGCATCACCGACGGTCAGGGCTAGATCGAGATCCAGGGTTCCTGACTTAGCAATGATGATGTAAGGGGCTTTGTCACCGATTGCTTCGGATGGTAATTGCGCCCACACTCGAATCTTGGCCCGAATGTAATCGAACTGATCGGCATCCGCACCGAAGCTGAACAAGCCGATTTTGGACGCCGAACCGGTACCAGCAGGATTTTGTGGAGTCTTCTTGAAGTCTACCTTGGTGCCGTTTTGTTCGACGGTACTGGTAAATACATACCCCGCCTTGCTAGACCCCATTAATAGTTGGAGTGCAAGCAGCGCGAATCCGAACGATTTGAAAACATTGGAGAGCATAGTTGGGATCATCGTAGGTGAAATGACTAACGGAAAACCGGCTTGACGGCTTTCGGGGGCGTCGTCATCTCAACTCTAAACCCGCAGATAGGATGGGCAAGAAAAATAGAACAGGTAACAAGCTAGAATCATCCCAAGATAGAGGGGATGTATTCGTCGTAGCGGCCAGATTAATCGTAGCGCATGAACCGTTTTTAAGGATCATGCGTATTAAATTAATTGGGGGTACCAGAGTGACTAGGACTCTTTAGAGGGGGTACGCGCGAATTCGAGCTTTACGAATAGTACTTATCGCACATCGCATGCAAGAATTCGAGTGATTCTTTCATTTCACCCATGCCATTCATACCGTCTTCAATACTTATCCATCCCAAGTAATTGATCGAAGCAAGCCGAGTGAAGATTGCGTCGTAATCGTTGAGTCCTTTACCTGTGACTCCGTGCAAGAGAACTTTGGCGTAGCCGAGGCTGCCATCGGCACTGGCCAAGTCTGCCAGGGATGCTCCGGGAGCCAGATAGCGATCGCTTGCGTGCATGCTAACGACTCTTGGTAAAACGGCATCGAGAAGTTCGATCGGGTCGTCGCCCGCTACAACAGCATTGCTTGGGTCGAATTGAACTCCGAAATATGCTGACTGAGGAATTCTCTGAAGGAGTTGCAGGAAGACGTCTTTCTTCTGAGCGAATTCAGGGTAGGTCCAAAAGCCGTCCTTGTAATGGTTTTCGATTCCTAGGACTACACCCAAGTCTTCGGCTGTTTTCAAACAATCGATAATCGCTTGGGAAGCGTAATCAAGCCCTTGATCCAAGGAAACTTCTGGCCAGCGTTGACCGCTAAGTACGCGACAGACGGTTCCTGGTCCACCGAGTTTGTAAGCGACTTCGATCATTCGCTTTTGGTATTCGATCGCTCGGATGCGATTTGCTGCGGAGGGATGGGTGAAATCCGGAGAGCAGCAAAGCATCGGCATTAGGAAATTTGCTTCAGTCAATGCGTTTCGGATTTTCGCAAGGTAGGAATCCGAAGTTTCCCAGAGGAAGCCTTCGTACATTTCCAGGCCATCGGCGGGTAGGTCTTTTGCCATCTCGATCCAGTCGAAGACACTCATCGATTTTTTTTGCGAGATTTCTTCCAGGTAGCATTTCGGAAACGCGCTGATTTTCGGTCGGGCTGGAGTTTTGGTTTCGGTCGATCCGATGGAATTGGTCATTGTGGGATTAGATTCGCTGATGAAGGGTTGGGTTGTGCGCGAAAGGCGAGGAGTAAATTTGCTTGTTAGCCGGAGAATGTTAAAATAGGAGGGAAGTTTTAACCGAAGTTTGCTTGTATTGGCAAGTTCAGGAACTAGACTTGTGAAAGCTCGGGACGCGAGAGTCAATCCGCATGGGTTGTGTTTTCCGAATCCCAAAGGTTACGTAGATTGTTTAGGAATTTAAAAATGCAACGTCGAATGTTTCGCAACCTGTTGGTTTCCTCAAGTTTTGTTCTTGGCGCATTGACCTTGGGCGGGATGACGTTGCGAGCCCAAGAAGGGGCGGCTGAATCTTTGTCTACACCGGCCGCGCAAGCTGGGATTGGTAACGAGTTAAATCATTACCAGTGGGTACATCGAGCAGCCGATGGATCGATTGCGGGCACGATCGGTGCACCTGCTGGAGACAGCCAGATTCGTCAAAGCGGAGTGGATGTTTCTTTGATTTCGGGTGGAAAGCGTATCGTTAGCACTCGAAGTGCTGAGGACGGCTCGTTCAAATTCAATAGTGTTGCACCAGGTGTTTATTCGCTTGTTGCTGAGACGCCGAGCACGTTGGCGATTATGTCTCTGACGGTGCTCGATGGTGGAGTTGGAAATCACTTGCCAACAGGAATTCAGATTCGTTCCCTCACACCGGCAACCGATCGAGTGGTTTCTTTGTTGCGAAGTGGATCGGTTCCGAGGGATACACACGGTGTTGCTGTAGACAAGGATCCGATTGCAACGACCCGCAAGTTTCTCAACAGCTACAAGGTCGGGATTGATTCCGAAGGTGGACTTCGAGGGCGAGTGACGGTACCGGGTGGGGATCGCAGTCTCGCTGGAACAATGGTTTATTTGACTTCGGCTGGCAAGGAAGTAGCTAGGACGAAGACGGACGAGAATGGCAACTATCGGTTTGAGGAAGTATTGCCAGGCAACTACGGGTTTGTAGCATCTGGCCCACAAGGGGTTGCTGCTTTGGGATTTGTTGCAGTCAGTGACGCTGCGATGGATGGTGAGCCAAGTGCATCGATTTCTTCGGATGGACGAAGGTTCGTTCACGCTTCGGTGCAAGAAGTAGCGATTCCAATGTTGAACGTTGAATTGGCTTCTTGTGACTGCATCGGCGCTCCGGTAGAAGTGATTGCTGAAGAAATCGCAGGTGAGTGCTGTCCGTTGCCGATGGCGGGATGCTGTGGCATGGCAGGTGGTTACGGTGCCGCTGGTGGTGGTGGTGGCGGTGGAGTTGGTGGTAGCTTTGGTGGTGGATTGTTGCCACTGGCCGCTCTCGCTGGACTCACTGCAATCGGCATCACTGTTGCAAAAGACGACAACAACAACTCGAACGTGATCGTTTCGCCTGTGATTCTTGAGTAAGCTCAAGTGAGGCCTTGGTAATTGCCCAAGTTTGGGTATTACGAATGGGTTTGAAATCGAATTGAACAGATGCCGCCGGGATATCGAGAGAGATCCCGGCGGTTTTTTTATGGAAAGCCCTGCGGTTTTTATAGACTGCCCTGCGGTTTTTATAGACTGCCCTGCGGTTTTTATAGACTGATCGGGTACATCGATGGGAATCCTGGGGGACGAATCTCATTCGTTGATATACAATGCGAGCAAAGTGTTCCTTAGAAATCGCTGGAGGGAAACCGGGCATGTTTTGCGTGACGAATCGGAAAAGTGACTTGCTGGTCGGCGTGGTCGTGCTGTTGGGGAGCTTGGTACTCGGATGCACTCAGATTCAAGCGCAGGAGGGGACACGTCCTGCGAGTATTGTTTATCCGTTGGACGCCGTGGTTAGCAAGGATGGAGCGGTCTGGGTTGTCGATCGCAATCGCCCTGGGGTTTGGAAGTTTTTCGATGGCAAGTTGACGTTGGAAGTCGAGGGGAGTAAGCGATACCGAGAGCCGATGAATGCGGCCCGTTGTTTGGCAATTTCGCCGGAGGGTGAGTTAGCCATTGGGGATCCAGCGACCCGCGAGGTTTACCGCAAGGATGCTGCTGGAAAATGGGTTCCAACAGTTGGTGGTCGGATTGGGATCCCTACCGATATGGCTTTTATGAAGGATGGGACGTTATTGATCGCCGATCTTGAGCGACGCGTTTTATGGAAGCAGAAGTCGGTCGGTGAGGCTCCTGAGGTGTTGGCGGAAGTCAATCCAAGAGGGGTGTTTGTTGACTATGCGGATCGGATTTGGGTGGTCTCTCAAGATGAGCGGCAGTTGCTCAAGGTTTCCAACGATGGAAGTGTCGAGGGGGTGACGAGTGGTCGTATATTTGATTTTCCGCACCAAGTGGTTGTAACGGCAGAAGATCAGATTTGGGTAAGTGATGGATACCGAAAGGGAGTGTGGAGTTGGAAGTTAGGTGAAGAACCGAAGTTGGTCCATAGTGGCGAACCGTTGAAGAATCCCGTTGGATTGTTCTTGGTTGAGAATCAAGTCGTTGTGGTCGACCCGCATGCACAGGGTGTGTTTCGGTGGACAGGTAGTGGATTCGAGAAGTGGTTTGGAATTGAGGCGAAGTAGTTCGTGGAATCAAGCATGGATGTTGCCGCAGTTGGCTATGGAGTCTTGATTACGATCGAAGGCTGGGGAGTTAATCTTGTAGGTTGCTATGGGAATGCCTTGGTGCCTACGCCCAACTTGGACGCGTTCGCGGCATGTGGTTGTGTGTATGATCAATATTGGATGCATTCGAAGTCGACCAGCGATGTATTGCAAACGATTCAGAAGCATGGAATAGATTCATCGAATTGGATGATCATAGCCCAGCAGGGGAATAGCGATCCATGTTTTGGATCGCATCCTGGGTATGTGGAAGTTGCTTTAAATGGCGGGGCCGAGTTTGAGTCTTCGTTTGCAGAGTTGATCGCGCGAAGTTTGGAGTTGTGGGTTTCATCGAAGCATCAGAGACCGTATTTGTGGATACAGGCCAAGGGGCTTGCTGGGATTTGGGATGCGCCGCAAGAGTATCGGCAAGTGATGTGCGACGAAGGGGATCCTGAGCCTTATGCCGGCAAGATTCGACCGGAGATGGTATTCTCGAAGGATTATGATCCTGACGAGAGATTCCGATTTGCGGCGGGAGCCGGTGGGCAGGCGATCTGTTTGGACAGAGGAGTCGGGGAGTTATCCATATTGCTTGAAGGAATGGAGATGCTCGATGAGTGTTTCGTTGCTTTAGCGGGAGTGCAAGGTTACCCGCTTGGTGAGCACGCTCGGATCGGGCTTGGGGGAGGAGAGTTTGGTGAGGATGGGGAAGGGTACTCAGAGCGGCTGCATTGTCCATTGATGCTTCGCATCGGTCGAGGAGAGTCCTTAGGTCGCCGCGAAGATGTTTTCATTCAACCAATGGGCTTAGGAGGGATGCTTAAGTCTTTGGTTCTGCGGGCAGAAGGGACTCAAGCAGACATGATTGAAGTGGACCTTGAGGAACAACCTCTATCCGGGAAGGTTTCTAGTGCCCTGGGGCAAACGGTTGCTTATGCCGTCGGGCAAAGCGAGTTATCGCTTATTACTTCGCGATGGTCTGGGCTTTGGAGCTACAGCGAATCCGAAGCTGGGAAGTTGGAATTGCGAACCAAGGGAATCTACTGCCATCCGGAGGACCGTTGGCAGCAGAATGAGGTATCTGGAAGGGTACCTGAGGTTGATCGGATCATGCGATTGATCGCCGAGTTGCTTCTTGAATCGCGAGTCGATGGGATTGGAGAGTTAGAAAACCAATCGCTTGAGCTTTTGGAGCGATTGCTTGAGGAATTAGCTTTACAAGGTCGATAGGGAACGGGAATTCAAACCGCAACGGAAAGAAAAATTAATGAGTTATGAGAACAAGCCGATGGTACCCGCGGGACGCGATGGTATTGGTCGGGTTTATGTACAGCGAGCCACGCGGCACCCGAATATCTTTCGCAAGAGGTTAGAACGAATCGAGGGGAATCCGCAAGGAGGCGATTGGGTCGCGGTCTATGCTTTAGAAGTAGAGCATCAGCGTTTAGCAGAGCCGAAGTTGTTTGGTTATGGGATTTACAATCCACGGGCCGAAGTTGCGGTACGGTTGTATTTTTGGCAGGAGGGGGTACCCACTGATGAGGACTGGGGGCGATTGTTTCAAGACGCAGTGAGTTTACGTCATGACTTGTTAGGGTTGCCCAAGCGGACGAATGCATATCGGCTTTTGCATGGGGAGTCCGATGGTGTCCCTGGTTTGGTAGTGGATCGATACGGAGATTGTTTGAGCGCAGAAGTATTTAGCCTTGGGATGGCGCATCGCGCGTCGGAGATATTAAATCGCTTACATCCCTTGGTGGGAACCAAGCACGGGTTGGTACAAGCTTCTCCGCAGTTTTCGAGTCAGGAGGGGGGGCATTGGCAGGGGAGTCGTTCGGAGGGGTTCCCTGCTTATTCGACGATTCACGAAGGGGATGTTCGTTATCGAGTCCACTTTGGAACTGGGCACAAGACTGGATTCTTTTGCGATCAGCGCGAGAATCGCGAGATTCTGACACATTACACCGCAGGCCGAACGGTATTGGACGTTTGTTGTTACAGCGGTGGGTTTTCGGTGGCTGCTGCGAAGACGGGTGGAGCCAGCGAGGTAACGGGAGTCGACTTGGACGAAGATGCTTTGGTGATGGCGAAAAAGAATGCGGATATCAACGATGTGCGCGTTCGTTATGTGCATGCAGACGCTTTTGCATATATGCGTGATATGGTTCGCAATGGAAAACAGTACGATGTGGTTGTGTTAGATCCCCCCAAGCTGATTCGATCGCGTGCGGAACTTGAAGAAGGAACACGCAAGCATTTGGATTTGAATCGACTTGCAATTCAGCTCGTAAAACGTGGTGGGGTGCTTTTGACCTGTTGTTGTGCAGGATTACTTGACGGGCCGTCTTTCTTGAACGTGGTGCAATCAGCAGCGCGTACAACGGGTGAAGTTGTTGAGGGGCATCGCAGTCGTGGCCGAGTGGTGCAGATCATTGAGAGTCGTGCTGCTGCGATGGATCATCCGATGGCGACACATTGCATGGAAACCGGTTACTTGAAGGCTTATTGGGCAAGAGTGCTTTGATGAACGCGGGTTTGATTTAAAGGGCCGCGTAAGCATCGGTTATTCCTGTGATGGTTCTGCAGCGGTCGAGCTTTCTGTTATAGCTTGGCCGTTGAGTTGTTGCAGCAACTTCAGCGCACGTTCGAATCGGGGGGCTTCTTCGAGTGCTTTCAAACAGTATCGTTTCGCCTTTGAAATCTCGGATTTAACGTCCGAGGATTGTTTCGATAGAAGTTCATAGGCCGTGGCCAGGCGTAGGAAGACATCTGAAGGATCGATGGGATCAAGTTCTGAGAGGGCCATGAGCGATTCGATGGCCACTTGTGGTTTATGAAGCTTCTCACCGCAGATAGCGAGGTTGTTAAGGGTTGGCTGATGAGTCGGATTGATGGCAAGGAGTGCGTTACACCACGATTCGACAGATTGGTAGTCGTTGGTTTGACTGTCGAGTTCGATCAGACGAAGCAACGGTTTTGAGTCGTGAGGATCAATGCTTGTAAGGGATATTAAAGCCTTGCGTTCTTCGGTTGGGTGATCGAGTTTGCGTTCGAGGGCGATCAGTTTTCGAAGAGCACTAGAGGGGGCGGGATCCTCTGGCCATTGGTTCACTAGCGCTTGCGCTTTGATCTGGGCCTCTTGGAATTTCCCTTCAGCAAGAAGTAGATCGAGTTGTTGGTGAAGAGCCCAGTAGGATAAATCTTGGTTCGTAGTTTGTTGCTTTGGTGAAGGTGGGGTTAGGTCAAGTTCCGGGGCGATTTTTCCTGCACGAGCGATCGCATACTTGATGAACGCTTGGTCAAAGCCTTCTAGGCTAGTGGTACGCCTAGTGATGGCTTGGGATATTTCGAGTCCATTGCGAAGATCTTCAAGTAGAGCCAGCAGGCCGTCGTGACCGAATTGTTCAATCCAGAATTCGACAACCCAGGAAGCTATAAAGTAAGCGAACTGGAGTCTCTCGGGTGATGAGGGGGCAAGAAACATGCTACTGAGTTGGCTTGGAGGTGCGAAGTCACCTGAGCGGATCCAATGGAGGTAGGAAGGTTGTGGAGGTTCACCCCAGCCAGGCTTTCTTTGGTGTTCTTCATAGACGGAAATTCCTTCTGAAAGCCACCTTGGCATTTTGTTCGCTGTGAGTTGTAGGGTGATCACATGGCAGTATTCATGCCATAGGACAGACTCCCAGTTGTGTTCGACTTGAAGTGCAGAAGGGGAGTTCGCGGTGATGACTTGGCCGAAGCACACGCCGAGGAATCCTTCGCCGCCAGGAAGTCCGAAGGTGCGAACAGCAAAATCTCTTTGTTTAGCGAACAAGTCGACAACGATAGGTTCACGGATATTTGCGTGGTATTTTTCTTTGAGTGTTGTTCTTGCCTCGGAGAGGATTTGAGTAACTCGATGGCCAAATAGTTTGGCTTCGTTTTTATCCATGCGGATCAGGAATCCATCAGTTTCGATCGTAGTATACTTATCGAGTTCGCCTTTGAGGATTTGCAGGTTGTAGTTTGTCACGTTGAAGGGGTTGGCTTCTCGGGCTGCTTGAACCATTTTCCACCCTTCTGTTTCATTCCCGAGTCGCAGTAGGTCTTGGGCGAGTTGTGTTTGAGCGGGGTGGAATGTCGGATCGGCTACAATCGCTCGTTGTTGGTATTTCGCACCTTCTTCGAAGCGATAGTGCATCGATAGGTTTTTGCCTATGGTGTGATCAACGAGTGGGTTCAGGGTTCGTGGGGTTAGTGCTTTTGAGCGGAATTGAGCTTCGTTTTGAAAGTCGTTTCCCAGGTGTGCGATGGCTGCTCGCAAAGCCCATAGTTGGCTGGAAATGGGATTGATCGATTCGATTTTTTCTAAGACCAAAAGGGCTTGTGAATAGTTCTCAGCATCCATGAAGGATTGGGCTTGCAGCAGTAGCGATGGAATGTGTTCCGGGTTGATTTCAAGGGCGCGTTTCAAGTGATTGACGGCTCGCGATTTGTCGGAGAGTACCCAGGTTTGGTAAGCGAGTTGTTGTATTTCCGGATCTGAATCCGAGATCTTCAACGCTTTGCTGATCGCATCGGCGGCGACCTGAAAGTCCGATTTATCGAGTGCCATCTTTGCGATTGCTTTGTGCGCTTCGATGTTTTTCGGATCCGCTTTGAGTGCTTGATCAAAGCAGAGTTTAAGGACTTGTTTGGGATCTTCGTTTTTCAATAGAAAGAATTCGCCGAGCGGGATCAATTCGGATTTCGTCGAATATCTCCAGGGGCTTTTCTGGATTAGTGCAGCTAGGTCGTCGAGCTGCTGTTGGGCTTTTGTAGGTAGGTTATTTTCAAGGTAGATTTGGTATCCGAGAAGTCTAAGTCGCATCGAATCGCTGAATCGCTCAAGGGAAGCTTCGTAGACACGAAGAGCTTCCTCCGGTTTGCCTTGGGTGAGAAGTGTTGAAGCGAGGATACGGGGCCAAGCTTCGTTCCAAGTTTTCTTCTCGACCTGTTCTCTTGCGATCTCGATCGCTTGAGCATAGCTTCCTGTTCGGATTAGTTCTTGTGCTTTCGATGGATCGATCGACGGGCTTTGTGCAGGAAGGTTTGTCGCGAGAATGGATGCGATGATGAAGAGCGTTTCAAGAACGGTCCCGAGGGTTGAGCGTTTCTTCGGCGAGGCTAGTCGACGTGTTTTTGTGTCATCTGCGATGTTTGAATGATGGATTTGTTTAGATCGTGTTTCTGATGGATGAAGATTCATGCCGAGAATTCGCGAGCGGATAGAACGGTTGGTGGTTGAATAATTCGTTACAATATACGGTGTTCCGAGGGTCGGAACAAAGAATTGTTGGATTACGTTTTAGACTGGGAGAATCGTATGCGTTTGATTATTGCACTGGCGCTTGTTTTGGGGTTTGTCTCGCCGTCCTTCGCAGAGACTTGGACTTTGGATGCTGAGAAGTCCAAGATTGACTTTGTTGGTAAGAAGCCCGAAGGAGCTCACAAGGGTGGCTTCAAAACGTTCAAGGCTGATGCGAAAGCCGATTTGCAATCGCCTCAGAACGGCTCATTGAAGCTTGAGATTCAAACTGAAAGTCTTTGGTCTGATGATCCGAAGTTGACCGAGCATTTGAAGAACCCAGATTTCTTCGATGTGCGCAAATATCCAAAAATTACCTTCGAATCCACAGCGATTGAGGCGAACAGTGAAGACGACGTCAAGTTGGTTGGCAAGTTGACGATGTTGGATAAGACTGTTGAGATCAAGGTGCCATGCAAGGCAACTCTTGGAGAAGGAACAGCGGACTTGCGTGCTGAGTTCAAGCTAGATCGCACGAAGTTCGGTATGAATTATGGAAAGGGCAAGATTGCCGACGAAGTGGAAATCGTTGCTAACTTGAGTTTCAAGCGACCGTAATTAGGGAAACCGGTCAGACGGTAATTGGTTAAGCCAAGCGAGGCATTTCGCAGCTTGCTTGGGATTACGGAAGATACTGTGAACGAAGTCGGATCATGCATTCGACTAGTGACCGGGGGGAAAGGTCATTTCCGAAGAGTCCTGAATGTTTGAAAGGGCTCTTTGGATCCTCCCAGCATTGGTTCCAAAGGATGGCGTCCACGTTTTGTTTTGCGAGAAGTAGTTGAAGGATTTCCAGGCCGCTCGGGGGTGTTGTCCCTGCGTAGGAGAGACATTGATTTTGATCCGTGTTTGCGTAGAGCGAGGGAGGGATTTCCGGAGCGGTGTCATCGTCTGATTCATCAGACGATGTCTGTGTAGAATTCGAAGGATACCTCCAATGGGAAACGACTTGGTCGGCGGCTCGAGCACTCTCAGGCGTGGGTGAAGTACTCTGGGATATGGGAGTCGTGAGCCGAATAAGCAGCGAGCGGTTTTGGATGCTCCAGTGGTCGATCAGATCCGAGATAGCGGGAAGGTCCATTGGAAGGGTTCCGTTGGGCCAGTAGTTCAGATTCAATTCGAGTCCAATTCCTGCGATAACCCGATCGTGAGCTCGTATAAGGCTTTCAGCAAAGATCACCGGGTTGATGGCGTGCGGCCCGTGTCTCATGTTTTCAGCTGCTGGTAGATCGACTGAGAAAATGATAGGGGTTTTGGGATCCACAGTGTGGATAAGGTTGATGATGCTGCAAGCAAGTTTTAGGGACTGTGCGTCATCTAGTCCGGTGGCTTCGCAGTTGTTTAGCCCGGTGCAAGCATCCCATAGTTGGACCAAGCCTTGGCACTGAGAGATTAAATTCTGTGCTTTTTCGAGAATGGCATTTAGCAAGTTCTCGAAGGAAGGGTAGGAGAGGGAGTTTCGGATGATATGGATGTCTGTAGGGCTGACGAGCGGACCTGCGACAACACGGAGGTTCTGTGACTTGGCCCATCGCAGTTGATCGATCGTCAAAGATCCGTTTTGCAAGCGTAGTTGGTTCGCTGAGAGCGAACTTATAGAAAGGTCGATGCCGATGGTATTGCAAGCGGGCAGAAGGGGGACTGCGAAATCTTTCCAATTACCTTCGCTTGGTAGGCGAACGCCGAAGAGTGTTTGGAGTTTTTCGTTGTTTCGGATGCGCGCGTGAAGATTTTGTGTGACATAGGCGCGGGCAAGCGGGCGAGCAGCGCTGATCGCAAGGTCAATTGACTGTTGAGCTAATGCGTCGCTGAGAGTTGGATTATCTTTCTCTAGAATCGCTTGAATGAAAACATCTGCGGCTTGATCGATAAGCTCGGTGTGAGAATTTGGTATTCGAACGCCGGCTCGATCCCAGAAAAACGCATCGGTGCGAATTCTGTGAAGAGTACCTCGGGCGAGTTCAAGAAGAAGGTGGTAGGTGGGTTGATTTGTTCGAAGGGACGCGGTGGACAAGACTATCGGCCCGAAATCTCGAGTGGGCCAAGGCATTGAGAGTTTGCAGGAATCTCTGCTGCTAATTTCAAGAACGAGTTCGTCGTCTTGGAGGAAGTTCACCGATGCGATGGGAAGAGCATCGAGTCCGGCGACGAACGCGGTTTGCCAAAACCTCGGGTCAAACTCCGAGGGGTTTGGTACTCGAAACCGCATCATGGCCATAGAGGTGCCTTAGCTGAACGTACTAGGGTTCCATCGGTGTTGACAATCGATTCGATGGTTTCCGATGCACCCTAGAGGATCAGTCCCCACGAAGCTTCAGGTTCAGAACGGTAAGTTTTTCGCGAACTTCCGTCAGCGAGGTGACACCAAAGTTCTTGCATTCGAGCAAGTCATCTCCGGTTTTGCGAATCAGTTCACCGATGGTGTTGAGTTGGAGTCGAACCATGCATTTGCGAGCCCGAACTGAAAGGTTCAGTTCGGAAATGGGTCGATCTAGCAAGACCAGTTGATCAGGTGACATTCCAGAAGTATCAGGCAGCGGATCTGCTTGAGGTTTTTCGTGAGCGAATTGCCCAAGCGAAAGGCCCTTGGCAGACAACATCTCCTTGATCTCAACGAGCGATGTTTCGCCGAAGTTTTTGCTTGATAGAAGCGATTGCTCGGAAACTCGGGTGAGATCTCCCAGAGTGCGAATTCCCATCTTCTGAAGGCAGTTTCTGGATCGAACGGAGAGTTCGAAATCGGTGACTGGTACATTGAGAAGTTGGGCTAGTCTTTGCTGTTGCTGCTGTGTTGCTTCGTCGATCGACTCAGGTCCACCAGCGACGGCGTCTTTGAGGTACATCTTTGCAACTGAATGGTTTGGACAGGTCTCCAAAACACGGCGATAGCAACCTTGTGCCTTGTTGTAATCATTTCGGTCTTCGTACATGAGCCCAAGGTTCAGCAGGGTACCCACGTGCGAAGGGATTACACTTGCGCCGCGTTGGTAGAGTTCGAAAGCGCTCTGGTCGCTTCCCATTCGGTCGTACTCAAGTGCTAAGCCGAAGATAGCACCGCCATGCTTGGGGTTATGTTGCAAAGCGCGTTGGTACAGAGCGATGACTTCGGGAAGGTTTCCGCCGATGGAAGCGAGAGTCGCGGCGCGTTGGTATGGGTATTCAGGGTGCTGTTCTACAGGGCCAAAAATATTATCTAAAATTTGAAGAGCTTCTTCTTTGCGGCCGAGATACCGAAGTGCTTCGGCTCGCGAAAGTTGGCACCATTCTGCGGTATATCCGGCTTTTTCAGCCGCGTTGTAGAATTCGATCGCTCTGTCGAATTGATCCAGTTGAAAGGAGGATTTACCCAAGTAGTACTGCGCTAACGCTCCGCCGTCACCTTGGCGAAGAGCCGAATCGGCTTCTTGAAAACGTCCCAGCAGGTAAAGGCAAACGCCAAGTCGCGTTTGAGTAGCTGGCGAGAGGTCTGGAGTTTGTTGTAGTTCTTGGACCGCATCCTTGAGAAGAGCTAGCTGTGTGAGATCTTCTTCGATAACACGAGTGATCTTTTCGATGTCCGCTGGTCCGAAGGACTGATTGGAGAGAACGACTTCGCGAATATCGGCGCTTGAACCGGTGACCATTGCTTAACCTCTAATAGGCGGATTTCTCAGAGAGAAACAAACCATTTGGGTATGTAGGGACGAACATGTAATCGAAGCCGGCAGTGGGAGTCGAACCCACAACCCCCGCATTACGAATGCGGTGCTCTGCCAATTGAAGCTATGCCGGCATGCCAATTTCGTGGGAAAACATCCTACGAAAGGGTTGTAAAGTAGACAGATTCCTGCGGAAACGTCAAGTCCCGTAGGGGATCCTAGGCGCTGCGGGGCAGGTGCGGCGGTAGGGAAGCGGAGTTCGCAGTCGAGCCAGATGAAGCGGATGGTGGATTTTTTGCGGGGAATCGGCTCTTGAACCACCACTTTTCGAAGAAATTGGGGGATCGAAGTCGTCGGTCATCGGCGGTCACGACGTGGCGTTTTCCGGTTCGGGTCTCTAGCACTAATTGCGAATCGGTTATTTCGCGAACGATCCAGTATTTGTCTACTTCGTACGAGTAGAGTTCGCCGTGTGGAGAAGGAGAGATGTTTTTCGCTCGTTTGCCCGGAGAAAGTCCATGTTTTTCCCGAGTGCAAATCACCCAGTCGTTGATCTTGAATCGAGTTGGATCCATTTTGATTTCACTGTACTCCTTACGGACCAAAAGGGAACGTGGAAACGGCGGAGGTTGGAGGTGATTTGAACGCTCTAGGCTTTCAAATCCCATGTATGCGCCACCTCGTGCAGGTTAGATCTCCGCCTAGATTCCATAGGGAATTGAAATGTCCCTATATAGTTTTCCGGTCGCAATATCCTTACTGCTTTTGTCGATGGTATCCTATTTTTCGATCCCTGTCCGCTAAGTCTAGTCCAATCCATAGCTTAGACGGACATTTAAAGGTTTTTTCATCGATCGGACCGGAAGCCGAGTTGCGGCGGTTGCCAGTTGATGGGCGCGGCTATATTCTGAAAGGATTCGTGTAGGCGGCTGTTTTTCCTTGGACTGGAATCGATTCTCGTCAAGGATTCACTTCAAAACGATTGAACGATTTATGTCGGACCATTGGAATTCGTTGGCAAACTTGCTTGGTACCCCTAACCTTAAGCCCCGAAGCAAGAAATCGAGGGAAGAGGACGTATCGACGGCCCCTCAATCGACTCCAGCAACGACACCCAATCCCGCGGCACTCCATGAAGAAGTCGCCGCTCCGACGCCGACTCCACCCGCACCGACTTCCAAGCCACGGGGCGGAAGGGGAGCAAGCAAAAAACAAGTCGCTGATCAAGGAGCAAAAGATCAGAGTCCTGTTGAGCAACCAGAAATTCAATCCTTCGGTGGTGATTTGGTTTCCGAAGAGACTCCTGCGGTGCAGCCTGAAGAGTCGAAACGAGGCAGTCGTCGCTCGCCCCGCGGAAATGAAAACCGTGGCAGTGAGAAGGGTGGCAGGCAGCGGGCCAAGCGTGGGGAAGATGTTGTGGAGTCCCAGGAACAACCCGCTGTGGATGTGCCGATTGAAGAAGTTCGACTGGAGCCTCAGATCCAGCCGCAAGCGGAAGTTCTCCCTGAAGTGGTGTCCGAAAAGGCACCATCGGTTTTGAGGACATCGTGGGATGCTGTCGCGAACTTTTTCGGAATGGGGGGAGGCGGGGAATCGGCCTCGCAAGAGTCTCAGAAAGCCCCAGTTTCTCGCAATGAACCGGCTTCTCGCAAAGAACCGGCCTCTCGCAGGGATACAGAGTCTCGCAGGGAGACCTCGTCGCGAGCGGCTCAGTCGCCGCAGGGTGATCGTCCTGGAACGAGAGAAAATCGTAGGGATGATCGAAGCGAGAGAGTGAGCGAGCAAGATGCTGGAAGGGGAAAGAAGTCCAGTGCTTGGGGTGGAGAAATTGCGACTCAAGGAGCTGACTCCGTCGAAGCTTCTGTCGATGCGGTTCTCGAACGAGGATTTGGTGCAAGCGCGTTTGCAGAAGACGCTTCGAATCGCGAATTGGAAAATCAAGGTTCTGGTTCATCGCGATCTGCCGAGGTTCAACAACCGGCAGGACGTGGTCGAGACAAAGGCAGGCAAGATGGCCGGTCGCAAGATGATCGCCAGCGCGATGATAGGCAGCGTGATGATCGATTTGGTAACCGCAGAGGGGCTCAGGGACGCAGGCCTGAACGCGAGAAATCGGATCGCGAAAGAGAGACCTCTGCATTCAAAGACACCGACGATCGGTTGGACAAAGATCTACCAGAAGAACCGGTAGCTTTTTCGTCCGAGTCCGACGAAGTTGTGGAGCAACGGGATCGTCGTGGCGAACGTCGTCCTCCGCGACGGGGCTTGTCGAATGAA
>Ga0255128_1000147_pt1 | contig 28913 bp, 28 predicted proteins | sample Law_Miss_RepC_8d_FD_188562 | JGI IMG/M metagenome (GOLD analysis project Ga0255128, IMG submission 188562) | Freshwater microbial communities from St. Lawrence River, New York, United States - Law_Miss_RepC_8d | ecosystem: Environmental > Aquatic > Freshwater > River | place: USA: New York... | reverse complement strand
AGGTTCACCTCACCGAACAGGGCCACGAGAACGCCGAGCGCCTGCTCTCGCAGGCCGGTTTGCTGGCCGAGGGCGCATCGCTGTACGACCCCGCCAACATTGCGCTGCTGCACCACCTCGTCACCTCGCTGAAGGCGCATCACCTGTACCACCGCGATCAGCACTACGTGAACCAGAACGGTGAGATCGTCATCGTCGATGAGTTCACCGGCCGTCTGATGTCGGGCCGGCGCTGGAGCGATGGCCTTCACCAGGCCGTCGAGGCCAAAGAAGGCGTGGCCATTCAGCCCGAGAACCAGACGCTGGCCTCGATCACCTTCCAGAACTACTTCCGCCTCTACAACAAGCTCTCGGGCATGACCGGTACGGCCGATACCGAGGCCTACGAGTTCCAAGAGATTTACGGACTGGAGACGGTGGTCATTCCGCCCAACCGTCCCAGCAAGCGCGACGACCAGCTCGACCGCGTTTATAAGACCACCCAGGAGAAGTACGCGGCGGCCATTGCCGATATCCGCGAGTGCCACGAGCGCGGCCAACCCGTGCTGGTGGGCACCTCGTCGATCGAAAACTCCGAAATCATTGCCCAGTTGCTGCAGGCCGCCAAGTTGCCGCACGAGGTGCTCAACGCCAAGCAGCACGCCCGCGAAGCGGACATCATTGCCCAGGCGGGCCGCCCGGGCGCCATCACCATCGCCACCAACATGGCCGGCCGTGGCACCGACATCGTGCTGGGTGGCAACTTGGAAAAGCTGCTCGATGCGCTGGAGCGGGACGAGTCCCTCGACGAGGCCACCAAGGCCCAGCGCGCCGAGGCCATCCGAGCGCAGTGGAAGGCCGACCATGAGCAGGTCAAGGGCTTGGGCGGATTGCGCATCATTGCCACCGAGCGCCACGAATCGCGCCGCATCGACAACCAGTTGCGCGGCCGCTCCGGCCGCCAGGGTGACCCGGGTTCTTCTCGCTTCTACCTGAGCCTGGACGATTCGCTCATGCGCATCTTCGCGGGTGACCGCGTGCGGGCCATCATGGACCGCCTGAAGATGCCGGAAGGCGAAGCCATTGAGGCCAGCATCGTCACCCGCAGCATCGAGAGCGCGCAGCGCAAGGTGGAGGCCCGCAACTTCGACATCCGCAAGCAGCTGCTGGAGTACGACGACGTGTCGAACGACCAGCGCAAGGTGATCTACCAGCAACGCAACGACATTCTGGACGCCGCCTCGTTGCGCGCCCAGATCGATTCGCTGCGCGAGGGCTGCTTTGCCGATCTGGTGCGCCAATACGTGCCCGAAGGCAGTGTGGAAGAGCAATGGAACCTCCCCGAGCTTGAGCGTGTGCTGCGCGAAGAGTGGACGGTGGAAGCCCCGGTCACTTCATGGGTGTCCGACGCTGAGGCCATCGACGACAACGAAGTCGTGGAGCGTGTGCAAGCGGCTGCCAAGGCGGCGTTCGACGCCAAGGTGCAGTTGGTGGGTGAGGACAACTTCACCTCCTTTGAGCGCGTGGTGCTGCTGCAGACCATCGACAGCCAGTGGCGCGAGCACCTGGCCGCACTGGACTACCTGCGCCAGGGCATCCACCTGCGTGGCTATGCCCAGAAGCAGCCCAAGCAGGAATACAAGCGCGAAGCCTTCCAGCTCTTCGCTCAGTTGCTCGACAGCGTGAAGAACGAAGTCACCCGCATTTTGATGAACGTGCGCGTGCAGTCGGCCGAGCAGATTTCGCAGGCCGCCGAAACGCTGGAAGAGCGCGCCGAGAGCCTGAGCAACATCACCTACACCGCGCCGACCGAAACGGGCGAGGTGGAGACCATCACCGACGCCAACACCGCCCGCCAGCCAGCTGGCCAGTGGCCTCGCGTGGGCCGCAACGATCCGTGCCCTTGCGGCAGCGGCAAGAAGTACAAGCACTGCCACGGCAAGCTGGACTGATCTCGCTGTCCCTTGCGCCGGCCATCTGGTTCGATCTCGGAGCTTTTCCATGCCTGTTCAACTCAACGCCCCCGTGGTGGATGACCTCTTGCCCATCAAGGGCGTTCGCATTGGCGTGGCCCAGGCCGGCATCCGCAAGGCCAACCGCAAAGACCTCACCGTTTTTCTGCTGGACGAAGGCTGTGCGGTGGGGGCGGTGTTCACCCAGAACCGATACGCTGCCGCTCCAGTGCAGGTGTGTCGCGAGCACCTGGCGTCTGGCGCCGGTATTCGCGCTTTGGTGATCAACACCGGCAATGCCAACGCTGGCACAGGTGAGCCGGGCCTGGCTGACGCCCGTCAGACTTGTACTGCCCTGGCGCGTTGCCTGAACATCCCGCATGAGCAGGTGCTGCCGTTCTCCACGGGCGTGATCATGGAGCCGCTGCCCATGGACCGCCTGCTGGCTGGCTTACCCACCGCCTTGGCCGATGCGGCCCAGCCCCAGCATGACAGCGGGGCGCAGTGGCTGTCGGCGGCGCAGGGCATCATGACCACCGATACCCTGCCCAAGGCCGCCAGTGTGTCTTTCGATCTGGCGGGAAAGCCGATTCACGCCACCGGTATCGCCAAGGGCGCCGGCATGATCCGGCCCAACATGGCCACCATGTTGGGCTTTCTGGCCACCGACGCCGCCGTGGCGCCGGCGCTGATGGGGGACCTGGCCCGCCGCTTGGCCGATGTGTCCTTCAACCGCGTCACGGTGGACGGCGACACCAGCACCAACGACTCGTTCGTGGTGATCGCCACGGGACGCGCCGGCCAGCCGGTGGTGACCGATCTGGACTCGCCCGCAGGGCAGACCCTGGTGGCGGCGCTGACGCCCCTGGCCCAGCGCCTGGCTCACGCCATCGTTCGTGATGGCGAGGGGGCCACCAAGTTCATCACCGTGCGGGTGGACGGCGGGCGCAATAGCCAGGAGTGCCTGCTGGCCGCCTATGCCATCGCCCATTCTCCGCTGGTCAAGACGGCCTTCTTCGCCAGTGACCCCAACCTGGGCCGCATCCTGGCCGCGGTCGGGTATGCCGGTATCAACGACCTCGACATCCGTGGCATCGATCTTCGCCTGGGCGACGTGCACGTGGTGAAGCAAGGCGGCCGCAACCCTGACTACCGCGAGGAAGATGGTGCGCGCGTGATGAAGGAGCCGGAGATTCTGGTGCACGTCTCGCTGGGTCGAGGCAGCGCCACTGAAACCGTGTGGACCTGCGACTTCAGCCACGACTACGTCACCATCAACGCCGACTACCGTTCTTGATCGGCCTAGCCAGGGAGCCAGACAGCATGAACGAATCCTTCGAGCGCTTGCTTCACCGGGCCGAAGCGCTGATCGATCGCATCGAATCCGTCCTGCCGCAACCCCTGGGCGAACCCGACTGGGAGGCCTCGGTGGCGTTCCGCTACCGCAAGCGCAGCAGTGGGCACGGGGCATTGGAGCCGGTGCGCCAGGTGGCGACGATCCAGCTCGCCGACCTGCAGGAAATCGACGACCAGAAGGACAAGATCCGCCGCAACACCGAGCAGTTCGTGAAAGGACTGCCGGCCAACAACGTGCTGCTGACCGGGGCACGGGGTACTGGCAAGTCGTCGCTGGTCAAGGCTTGCCTGAACGCCTACGCACCGCAAGGCCTGCGCCTGATCGAGGTTGACAAGGCCGATCTGGTGGATTTGCCAGATATCGTGGACGTCGTGGCCAACCGCCCAGAGAAATTCATCGTCTACTGCGACGACCTCAGCTTCGAGGACGGCGAACCGGGCTACAAGGCGCTCAAGTCCATCCTGGATGGCTCTGTGTCGGCCGCCAGCCCGAACGTGCTGATCTACGCCACCAGCAACCGCCGGCACCTGTTGCCTGAGTACATGAAGGAAAACCTCACCTACACGCACACCCCGGACGGTGAGGTGCACCCGGGTGAGGTGGTGGAGGAGAAGATTTCCCTGTCTGAACGCTTCGGGCTTTGGGTCAGCTTCTACCCCTTCAGTCAGGAGGAGTACCTCACCATCGTAGGCCAGTGGCTGGCCTCGCTGGGGGTGGCGTCGCATGCCATCGAGGCGGCACGGCCCAAGGCGTTGGTGTGGGCGCTTGAGCGCGGCTCGCGCAGCGGCCGGGTGGCTTACCAGTTTGCGCGCGACTACGCGGGCTCACACGAAACCGCCGCATGAGCGACGTGCTGGTCGTCGATGGCGATCCCACCCGAAGCGGTGCCGACCGCCCCGTGGTGGAGGTGGCGGTGGGTGTGTTGGTTGCTGCCGATGGTCGCTTTTTGCTCACCTCAAGGCCCGAGGGCAAGGTGTACGCCGGTTACTGGGAATTTCCGGGCGGCAAGCTGGAAGCTGGCGAGACGGTTGAGCAGGCATTGCGCCGCGAACTGGAAGAAGAGATCGGCGTCACCATCGGCAAAGCCCACCTGTGGCGCACGCAGTTGGTCGATTACCCCCATGCCCTGGTGCGCCTCAACTTCTGCAAGGTGTTCGACTGGACCGGTGAGTTGCACATGAGGGAAGGGCAGTCGTACGGCTGGCATTCCCTGCCCGTGGGTTGCGAACCGGTCTTGCCAGGCACCGTGCCTGTGCTCAAGTGGTTGGCCGATGAGGCGGCCAGTGCCCGCTGAACGGGCGAACTGACGGTCAGCTTTGCTCGAAGTGAGGGTCGCTCTGGCCTTCGCGCTCAGGTACGCTAAAAGATTCGCTCGCCCAGGCGCCAAGATCGATTTGTTTGCAGCGCTCGCTGCAGAAGGGGCGGAAGCGATTGCTGGGCGAATAGACGCTGTCGCCATCGCACGTGGGGCAGCGCACGATGCGCTCGGTTGTCTTGGGTTCGGGCGTCATCACGCGCACAGGGTGAGTTCAAATGCTGCGTCTTCTCCAGCGGCGTGCAGACGATCGTCCTCCCCCTGACGCATCAGCCGAACAGAGAACATCAGTCGATTGCCACTGATCTCGGGGATGAGGCCGGATGCTGGGTCCAGCTTTAAACGAAGCAATTGGAAGGTACGGCCCTGGGGCAGGTTCTGCTGAAACTGACCGCCAGGCGCCACCACCTTTTGTGGCACACCGGAATCCCGCAGCAGCTTCAGCAGCATGCCCACGCCCTGCGCCAAGGGGGCCAGCGACAAGGACCAGCGATCGAGGTCGGCCTGGCGCGCAGCGGGGTCTTTGTGTTGCCAGTGGTAGTAGGAAGGCAGGTCAAATTCGCAGGTGCCGCCCGGGATGCTGATGCGGCTGCGGATGCTCATCAGCCAGTCGTTCTCTGTCAGCCCTTGCCCGGTTTTTCCCGTGGCCTGTGTCAGTTGCTGGAAGCAATCGTCCAGCTGTCCGATCACCGCATCCAGCGCCTTCTCCGAGATGGCCGGGTTGCCTCGGTAACCGTTGAGCTGCTGCTTGTGTCGTTCGATGTCTTTGAGGACGTCGGATTTCATGTCGGCCCGAGCGGCGACGTCCATGATTTCGAAGATGGTCTGGATCGCAAAATGGTGGTCCAGCGGATGGGCTCGTGGCACCAACTCCGCCATGCGATCGAACAAGTGTTCGAGGCGCAAGTAGGTGCGGATACGCTCGTTGAAGGGGTATTCGTACAGGATCACCGGCTTGAGGCGAAGGGTCGCCGCGCAGAAGGAAAAAAGATCATAGCCCGAACCGACGCACCAACTTCGCAACGTCGGCCTTCAGTGCTTCGAGATCATCGGAATCGTTGTACAGCACGGCGTCTGCCGCCTGCAGCCGCAGCGACCGGCTGGCTTGTTGCGAGATGATGCGCTCGATCATGTCAGGCGCCAGGCCGTTGCGTGCCTGTACCCGCCGAACCTGCGTCGATTCGTTGCAGTCAACCACGACCACGCGGTCTAACTGAGGCCGCCAGCGAGGCGACTCGACCAGCAGCGGAATGTCATACACCAGGCACGGCGAATGGCTTTTTGCTGTGGCCTCTTGAATGGCGAGGCCCACCATGGGGTGCACGATGGCCTCCAGCGCTTGCTTGGCTGCCGGTTCTCTGAACACCAGTTCGCGCATGCGCTGCCGATCCATCGCGCCTTCGGCGGTGACCATCTCGGCACCAAACCGCTCACGGATCGAGGGGATGGCCCGACCACCTGCCTCGGTGCATTGTCGCGCCAGGGCGTCGGCGTCGATCACGTCGGCCCCCATTTGCCGCATCAAGCCTGCCGCCGTGCTTTTACCGCTGCCAATGCCCCCGGTGATGCCCACCCGCCACATGGCGTTCAAAGCCCGATGGCCCGGAGAATGGCGTCGGGGCCGGCGATCATGGCGGTCAGACCGCCCAATGCCAGAAAGGGACCGAAGGGCACGTAACCGCCCTCGCGCAGGGCACCTTTGAACTTGATGGCAATGCCCACCACTGCACCGATCACCGAGGCCATCAAGATGATGGGTATCAGGGCCTGCCAGCCGAACCAAGCGCCCAGGGCAGCGAATAGCTTGAAGTCGCCATAACCCATGCCTTCCTTGCCAGTGGTCAGCTTGAAAGCCCAGAACACCAGCCACAGCGAGAGATAACCCGCCACTGCACCCCAGAGCGCATCGTTCAGCGTCAGCGGAAGCCAATCAAGGGCCGCGGCACAGAGACCCGCCCAGAGCAAAGGCAGTGTGATGTCGTCCGGCAGCAGTGTGGTGTCCCAGTCAATGCCTGCGAGACACACAACGGTGGCCGAAAAGCCCGCCCACAAGAGGGCCTGCTCCGAGAGTCCCCATTGCCAGCCGCACCAGGCAAACAGCAGACCAGTGGCCACTTCCACCAGGGGATAGCGGACGGAGATGCCAGTTTTGCAATCGCTGCAGCGACCCCGCAACCATAGGTAGCTCAGGACAGGAATGTTCTCGTGCCATGCGATAGGGTGACCGCAGTGCGGGCAGGCCGACCGAGGCACCATCAGGTTGACCTTGGCTGCATTCGGGGGCTCTTTGCCTTCGAACTCGGCGCACTCCTCGGCCCAACGTCGCTCCATCATTTTGGGCAGCCGGTGAATGACCACATTCAGAAAGCTGCCCACCAAAAGGCCGAGCACGCCCAACACGGCGGCGGCGGGCCACCCGCTCGGGAAATCCGCCATCAGACCACCTGCCCCAGCTTGAAGATGGGCAGGTACATGGACACCACGATACCGCCGATGATGGTGCCAAGCACCACGATGATGATGGGTTCCATGAGACTCGACAGGCCGGCGACCATATCGTCCACCTCTGCCTCATAGAAGTCGGCCGCCTTGCCCAGCATGTGGTCGATGGACCCAGATTCTTCGCCAATGGCACACATCTGCAAGACCATGGAGGGAAACAGGTTCGCATTGGTCATGGCCATCGTCAGGCTGGTGCCGGTGGACACCTCTTGCTGGATTTTTTCCGTGGCGATGGCATAGACCGAATTGCCGGAGGCGCCACCCACGGAGTCAAGGGCTTCGACCAGCGGCACACCTGCAGCGAACATCGTGGACAAAGTGCGTGTCCAACGGGCCACCACCGACTTTTCCACCAGCGCGCCAAAGACGGGTACCTTCAGCAGCAGGCGGTCCATGAACTGCTGGACGCGTTCATTGCGTTTCCACGCCTGCATGGCAAAGTAGGCGCCACCGCCCACCACGCCGAAGATCAGCCACCACCATTCCACGAAAAACTCGCTCATGCCGATCACGAACAGGGTTGGCGCAGGCAGGTCCGCTCCAAATGAGGTGAACACTTCCTTGAAGGAGGGGATCACGAAGATCATGATCAGCGACACCACCACGAAGGCCACGATCAGCACGGCGGTTGGGTACATGAGCGCCGACTTGATCTTGGATTTGATCGCCTCGGTCTTCTCCATGTAGGTGGCCAGGCGGTCGAGCAGGGATTCCAGAATACCGGCGGCCTCACCCGCTTCCACCAGGTTGCAGTAGAGACTGTCGAAGTAGAGAGGATGCTTGCGAAAGGCTGCGCTCAGCGAGGTGCCTGTTTCGACATCCGAGCGGATGTCGTTCAGCAGCTTGGTCACGCTGGCGTTGGCGTTGCCGCGCCCCACGATGTCAAACGACTGCAGCAGAGGCACGCCGGCTTTCATCATGGTGGCCAGTTGGCGGGTGAAGATGGCGATGTCCTTGGGCTTGATGCGTTTGCCTGAGGCCATTCGCCGCTTCTTGATCTTGCCCGGCACCACCCCTTGCCGGCGCAACATGGCCAGCACCTGGTTTTCACCTTGTGCCCGTGTTTCGCCTTTGACGGGCTTGCCGTTGCGGTCCTTGCCTTCCCATTCGAAGACGAACTCTTTGGCGTTTTTCGGTGCGGCTGTAGCCATGAATTTCCCTCGTCCGTTTGGGCGTCGTTGCTGAAGGCGTCTGCCTTCAGTCGTTGGTGACGCTGAGCACCTCTTCCAATGAGGTGACGCCTTGTTTGACCTTCAGCAAGCCCGACTCGCGCAGGGTCCGAACGCCCTCCAGGCTGGCCTGGTGGGCAATGTCCAGAGCGCTTCCACCGCGCAGGATGATGCGTTGAATTTCTTCTGAAATCGGCATGACCTGGTAGATGCCGACCCGACCTTTGTAGCCGTTGTTGCACGCCGAGCACCCCACCGGCCGGTAGGGTGTCCAGGTGCCGTCGAGTTCCTCGGGTTGGTAGCCCGCCTCCAGCAGTGCCTTGCGAGGCACGTCCAGGGGTTGCTTGCAGGTGGCACACAGCCGGCGAGCCAGCCGCTGCGCGGTGATCAGGATCACGCTGGAAGCAATGTTGAACGTGGGAATGCCCATGTTCATCATTCGAGTCAGCGTGGTGGGGGCGTCGTTGGTGTGCAGCGTGGACAGCACCAAGTGACCGGTCTGGGCGGCCTTGATTGAGATGTCGGCCGTTTCCAGGTCACGAATTTCACCCACCATGATCACGTCTGGATCCTGGCGCAGGAAAGCCTTGAGGGCCGCCGCGAACGTCAGTCCGGCTTTCTCGTTCACGTTGACCTGGTTGACGCCCGGTAGATTGATTTCCGAGGGGTCTTCCGCCGTGGAGATGTTTACCCCCGGCTTGTTGAGCATGTTCAGGCAGGTGTAGAGCGACACCGTCTTGCCGGAGCCGGTGGGGCCAGTCACCAGCACCATGCCGTAGGGGCGGCCGATGGCGTTCAGCAGCCGTTCCTTTTCTTCAGGTTCATAGCCCAGCGCGTCGATGCCCAGCTTGGCGCTGCTCGGGTCAAGGATACGGATCACGATCTTTTCGCCGAACAGCGTGGGCAGGGTGCTGACGCGGAAATCGATCACCCGGTCAGGCCCCACCTTGAGCTTCATGCGCCCGTCCTGGGGCACGCGCTTCTCGGAAATGTCCATCCGAGAGATCACTTTGATCCGGGAGGCCAGCTTGTCCTTGATGGCCACTGGCGGCGATGCGATCTCGCGCAATTCGCCGTCAATGCGGAAGCGCACGCGGTAGTTGTGCTCGTAGGGCTCGAAATGCAGGTCGGATGCGCGCATGTTGAACGCATCCAGCAGCATCTTGTGCAGAAACTTGACCACCGGGGCATCATCGACTTCCGGTGATTTGTCGGTGGTCTCCGTGGTGGTAGCCTCGGCCGCCAGCTCATCGAACTCGATGTCGTTGCCGACGATGCTTTCCATCGTCTCATTGACGCTGGCGCTGCGCGATTCGACCAGCTTGCTCAACTTGTCGAACTCGGCGATCACCCAGTCCACCCCCATCTGGGTGGCGAACTTGATCTTCTCTGCCGCGTGGTGGTCTGCTGGATCGGCGGTGGCCACGATCAAGCGGTTGTTGCGCTTGCTCAGGACAACGATGCGGTTGTCCGCGCAGATCTTAGGGTCCAGCAGGTTGGTGGGCAGGCGCTGGAGGTCAATCGCATCAAGGTCCAGCAAGGGCGCACCAAACGCCGTGGACATCGTGTGGGCCAAGTCTGTGGCGGACACTGCGCCCGACTCGATCAGTTCGGCAATGAAACTGGTCCGTCCGCTCTGGGCTTTTCGGTAAAGCTCTTCGGCCGATCGCTGTTCCAGCTTCCCCGCTGCCACGAGCGCCCTGCCTAGGCCTGGCAGGGCCATTGAGGGGGGGTCGGTGGAGAAGGGTTCTTGGGAGGCCATATCCGCGTAATCTAACGTAAATCAACAACTTGGCCGCTGCCCTTGCGGTGTTTCGCCCGGCGAACGGGCAAATCCCGGGTGTCAACGTTGCATGTGTGCTGTGCCGGGCCAGGTCATCTTGCGTCAGGCGTTTGGTCGTCTACGTGTGACCTGAGGGAGCGGTGAGTGTCCTGGATCGGCGACCGAACGAACCCAATCGTGGCTCTTCGGAGCAACCCAGAAAGCCAAAAGCCCCTGGACGGGGCTTTTGTGTCTTGGATGACTGAGAAAAATTTGGTCGGGGTGAGAGGATTCGAACCTCCGGCCTCTACGTCCCGAATTTCATCCGGACGCCTTTTCGGGCCTCTTCTGAGCGAAGAATCAACATCTTAGCGCGGATTTGCATGGCGTTGCACGACGTTGCGCGAGGGTCATCTGGAGCAGATTTGGAGCAGCGCAGCTACGGTCTGCTCCAGAAAACCGTAGCCAGCTGGGTCGTATAGGAACCGGCTTATACGGGTGGTCAGAGGCTCCGGCAGGGGCGGCCCTTGGACCCCGCGCCGGCAGCGTCCAGCCAGGGGGTCAGAGGTACTCGTCCTTCCAGCGCGCCGCGTCGGCCACCAGCTGGGTCAGCCGGTCGGCCTGGCGGGCCACGAAGGCGGCGATGCCCTGCACGAAGGCCAGCTCGGCCTCGCCCTCGTAGTCGTCCGCCTGAGCCTGGGCTGCTGCTTCTGCTGTGGCCAACTTGGCCAGGCGCTGACCTTCGCGGCGCATCAGCTTGCGGTCAACGCCGCAGCGGGCAGCAAAGTCGGCCAAGGCAAAGGCCGAGACCTCGGCGTGGCTGAAGACGTCGCCGTAGGCCATGGCCAGCTCGGTGTCGAAGCCGTCGTACTGCAGCACGCTGACCAGGTCGTACCAGGGCGTCGGCTCCAGCAGGCCACCTGGGCGCACAAAGAAAGAGAAGTTCTTGCCGTGGGCGTCGCTGTTGCCAATCAAGAATTGGAAGAGCGCCCAGCGCAGCATGGCCAGCCGGGTGGCCGCCTTGTTGGCCGTGAGGTCGGCGCAGCCGAACAATCGTTCGAAGCTCACGCCGTCGCGGATGTGGCGCACCGCCTCGGCACTGCCCAGGTTGCGCTCGTACTTGTAGGCCACGGGCAGGTCGCAGGCTTGGGCAGCGTCGATGATGTGCCGGCGGTGAACCCGCGGCTGGCCACCGACGGTCTCGACTTCGCGGTCGAAGCGGCGCACGACCAGCACCGGGCGGGGCGTGCGCAACAGGCTTACCTCAGCGGCCGGCAGCTTCATGCGGCGGGCCAGCGACATGCAGAAGTGCTCGTTGACCGCCAGGTGCGGCGTCTGCGGATTGCCGGTGTCGGGCTTGAGGATGTGGGTGGAGGCCAGTCGCTGTCCGTCCACCAAAAAGACTCGCCCGCCCTCCAGCAGTGGACGGTCAAGGTAGACCAGCAGCTTGTCTTGCAGGCCGGCCACTGACATGCGGACCTTGCCGTCCCACACCGTCAGCGGTACGTGCTCGCGTTCGGCGATGCGCTGGTCCAGCTCCTGGAGGGGGATTTCTCGCAGGATGGGTTCGGCGGTGGGTGGTGCCGGGTTCGCATCTCCAGTGAAGCGCAGGGCGCCCGCGGTTTCGGCACCAAGCGCCCAGATGAGGCCGAAGACGTTGGTCTTGGCCAGACCGTTGTAAGCCACGGCCACATCCAGCGCACGCCCCTCGGGCAGCAGGTGCTCGATGAAGCGCTTGATGGATGCGGACGCGTAGTCAGACGCCGGGCGAACCAGGGGCAGTGCCGGAGACAGCGGGTAAGACTTGGCGTCGGCGACCCAGGGCTCGGCATAGCTCAGGCCCCAGCGGTCGTCGCGCCCTTCGTGCTCGATGGTGGCGACCTGAGCTTCGTCGGCCCAGACGTGCAGTGCGTGGGTCATGCTGACCGCCTCATGGCTTCGGGACGGCTTGAGGAACCGTCTGGCTACCTGAGCTGCCCAAGCCGCTTGATGAGGCCGCCTCTCGGGCCCACGGGTGCTCCTTGGGCAGCACCATGAGCGTCAGACCCAGGCCATCGAGCACGGCCAAGGCCTTGTCTAGGCGCACTGAGCCCTGGCCGTTCTCGAGTCGGGACATGAGGTCCACCGACACGCCGAGCAGGCCCGCCGCATCATCGATGCGCAGCGACTGCGACTTGCGGCGCTCACGCACGACCGGGCCCAGGTCAGGGGCTGACTGGAGCAGGGTCGGTCGGCGGGTGGCAGAGTCAGTCATTTCGGAATTTCAGTTGCAGGGCTTCTGGGTTGCGCTTCAAGCAAACAGTTTCTGTTATTCCGAAATCATAGGCGGTTCTGGGGGGCTCATCAACTAGAATTTCGGTAAATCAGAAACAGAAGAGCTCTCGATGCGCTGTCAGGTGGTATTTCTGATTTTCCGAAACATTGGCTGAGGTTGCAGAGGTCCGCCCGGCCCCGTACTTCCGCCATGGAACACTGACGCGATGACCGACCAACCCAGACCCCAAGGCCAGCTCGACGTCCAGCGTTGGCTGGGGCGGTGCATGCTGCGGTTGCAGCAGTACGAGCGGCTGATGAAGACGCTGCTGGCCCACCACGAGCTCGCCGGGCCTGCCGACACGCTGGAGGCCCAGCGGGCCGCGAACTTGGAGAAGGTGTCGGACAAGACCTTGGGTACGCTGGTCAAGTCCCTCTTCGAGAGCTACGCGGTACCGGACGGATTCGAGCGCGAGTTGCTCCCGGAGGACAAGGTCCCGACCGACCGCATCTCCATGGCCATCAGCTACCGCATGACCATGGCTCCGGAGCGGCTCGCCGAGGTCAGAGCCCAGATTGAGGAACTGGTCGTGATGCGCAACGAGCTGGTGCATCACTTCATCGAGCGATTTGACCTCTGGAGCGACCTGGGCTGCGAGGCTGCTTTGCGCCACCTCGAGCACTGCTACCAGCGTATCGACCACCACCACAACGAACTGGTCGGGTGGGCCAAGACCATGGACGAGGCACGAGCGCACATGGCGGCATTCGCCGAGACCGACGTCTTTCACGACATGGTGGTGAACGGCATCGCGCCCGACGGAACCTTTGATTGGACGCACACCGGCATCGTTCGAGTGCTGCGCGAGGCGTCCGAGGCCCTGTCCGAGGGGGGCTTGACCCGACTGGACCGGGCTCGCGACTGGATAGCCGCCCACCATCCGGACCAGACCCCGAGCAAGTACGGCTGCCGCACCTGGCCGCAGGTTCTCAGCGAGTCCAAGCTGTTCGAGCTGGTCTACAGGGTCGGGGATGACGGGAAGAGGGTGGGCTGGTTCCGCGAGCGCTTGGCCAGTTAGCTGCGGCTGCTCGCGAGCAGTTTGGACAGCACTCGCGCATGCAGTCAGACGGCTCAAAGAAGCACGGCTTCTAAAGTCGACTAAGGGTAGTCGCGTCGCCGAATTTAGAGCCGGGCGCAGGTTGCCTACACGGGTCTCCATCAACTCACTGGAGACCCATATGACCACCACCAAGAGCCGCCAATCGACTGATGACCACCTGACCGACGAAGTCCTGCAGAACGCTCACGCCCTGCTGCGGAACGCTTCGAGCGCAAACGCAACGCCAGCCAGCACGGTCCAGAAGCCGCTGTCCAGAAAAGACGTTTGTGGCCTGCTCGGCATCTCTGTGCGTACGACCCAATACTGGGTCGAGCAAGGACGCTTGCCGGAGCCCCTGTGCATTGGCCGTAAGCGGTACTGGCTACCCCATCAGCTTGAAAAGCTGCTGCAGCCTCAAGCCCAGGAGCTGTGTCTGCAGTCCCTGGAGGCCGCACAGCCGCCTGGTCTGCCCGTGACAGAAACCCAGGGGCCGACGGAAGGCACCCGGACTCGTAAGCGCCGCAAAAAGTCATCCGAGTCCATCCCATGTGCTGAGAGCGTGAAGACACGGACGCAATCCAAATGCGGAGAAATCAAGCGAAGGCTCAACCTGATTTCAGCTGATGCGACCGTCTGACGGGCACCCGGCCCGGTGAGGAATCGGCTCCGCCGACCAAGCTATCTGAGGTGCCTACACGTCATGCGCCTGCAACTGGGCGTGAAAGGACACGACGTGATGAATGAAGATGAACAGCAACTCGAGCAGCTGCGTGCCGTGGCGCATATGCGGGACAACGGCCAGTTCGCCGTGGCAACGCTGCTGCGCGAGACCGAGCACGGGCTCAGCGCCCCTCACGAGGCAGGCCCTGGCCTGATGGTCTTGCACGGCATCGTGCCGGCCAAGTACTTGGAGCGGATGAAGCGCGGGCAGTGGAAACGCTGCACGGAGTTAATGACGACCTCGGACCTGTGTTCAGCGCTCGTGGCGGGCTTCGAGCTGGGGGATGTGCAGCTGCGGCTGGTTCTGCCGCTGCTCGGTCGTGAACTGCGAGAAGCGCTGGCAGGCCTGCCACCCGACGAGCCTCTTCGTCTCTACATGGTGGCTGAAGAGGACGGAAGGCAGCTGAATCTCAAGGTGCGCATGGGGCCTGACAGCTCTCAGGCCCTGGCCGCGATGGTCGAAGATGACAACGAGGACTCCGCCTTTACGCTGGGTGCGTTGCTTGAACTCTCCCGAGATGTGGCCGGCTGGAGAATGGGCGACCCGGATGGGCGTCAATGGCCGCCGCTCCGCCCCGATGTGGTGGTCATGACCGTGCTTCCGCCGTCGCTTGTGCGCGCAACGGCTGAGCTCAAGGCCTTGGCCCAGGAGATAGTGCATTGATTCTGAAGGGCTCGCGAAAGCTGGCCCTTCATTTTTTGGCGAACGGCAGCGGTCATCTGCGACAGCTTTGAGTTCTTTGTGGCTGAGTACTTCCGGTACTGGGATGCGGTCAGCGAGGTGATGGTCCGAACGCCCTACGACCAGCAGCCCTCTGAAGCGCAGCTTCGCGAGCTTCACGCCAGCTTGATGGACCAGTTGGCGCCCTATGTCGAAGCCGAAGACGAAATCCAATAAAGACGGCGCGACGGATGCCGCGCCGTATCGGTGTCTCCCGACGGGAATCAAATCAAGACTTCCTGTTTACATCTGGGGGCGACTGGGTCGTCCCCTTTTCTTTGTTCTGATGAATTTTCTGGAGCGTTGCACGAGACTCAATTTTTCGAGGTGCCCTGCAATCGTCGAGTAGCTGCCGGCCCCGAGCTCCAGTCTGAGATTCAGCAGGCTGGGTTGGCGGCGCTGCCTCATAAGCGAAACATAAGCCCGTACTACATCGGCGGCCAGGGCTTCCACGTGAGCTTCCATGGAGGCCATTTGGTCTTCCCTGCGCGCGGCCTCGAGCAGACGGAACTCTTCGTCGCCCTTCAAGCGGCGGTCTCGCTCGTTGAAGTAGCGTGGGCGCTTGACTCCCTCGAGAGGCGACAGGTCCATGTGGATGCGCCACCCCTTGCGCGCGCGGGTGTAGACGGACGAGAGCAGGTCGATTTGGCGGTCCACCGTGGAGCCTTCGACGTACTCCAGGCGGTCGGCGATGAAGTCCTCGATGTGCTCCGGCTTCACCTTGTGCAGCGGCAGGTGCAGCCACTCCAGCGACGTCATCGGCTGGCGGTTCGCGCCCAGTGGGGTCAATGCTTTGCCGAACTCCTTGATTTCGGCCTTGCGCTGCGCGATGCGCTTGCGCAGTTCGTGCGAACTGTCTTCCAGCATGGCACGCAGGATGATGATGTAGTTGTCACCGCCCTTCATGCCTGGGCAGTCCTCTTCCATGTAGCGGCGGATGAGGTCAGCGGTGGTGGTCTTGGCCGCTTGCGTGTAGTCGCGGAACAGGTCCACCTCGGCCTCTGCCTCGATGCGCTTCACGTAGGCCTCGGCTTCCCTGAGGCTGTGGAAGGTCTCGCATTGGGGTTCATGCCCAACGCGAACGACCTTGACCTGGAACGTCGTCTCGCCTTGGGTGATATCGGGTGTCAGGCCCTGCTCGATGAGCGCGCGCATGTACGCCTCGGCGTCCTTGAGCTTGCCGTAGGCGAACTTTCGGGTGTACTTGTTCTTGTCTTTGCCGCGGTAGCCGGGGACGGTCACGGTGAAGGCGGAACGGTTGACGATGGATGCCATGGGAGTCTCCAAAAGTTGATGAAGACCCGTGAAGCGAACGGAGTCGGCGCGTGGTGTTTAGAACCGCTTTAGGGACGTGCGAACGCGTGCATACACGTCACACACCCAGGTCACGCGCGGTGCACGGGGGTGTAGCAGCAGGGGCTCTAAGAGCCTCGTTGCGCGCAACACCGTGCAGCGAAACGCAAAGGCGCGCAGGGGCACGAAGCCTCCTACGCGACCGTTTCTGGAGCAGATTTGGAGCAGCTTGGCCGTTTTGCGCTGTTTTGCGCGTTGTCCGCGTTGCGCGGACTGACCTAAGTGCTTGATTTTGCTGAAGAATTCCTGGTCGGGGTGAGAGGATTCGAACCTCCGGCCTCTACGTCCCGAACGTAGCGCTCTACCAGGCTAAGCTACACCCCGAATGACCTCTGGCGAGGCCGTTGTCAAACGATTGACGCGTTTGACGGACTCAGGAGCGACGCTCCAACAGTCCAGCCGCTAATTGTAGCAAACCCGCGCGGTGCTCATTGGCGGGCAGTTGGCTGGCGGCGTCGATCGCGCGCTGGGCTTCGGCATGTGCGCTGCGGCGAGCGGCTTCCAGTGCGCCAGTGGACAGGATGATGTCGCGGATGTCGTGAAGGTGGGAAAGGTCGCCTTGCTCGATCGCGTCGCAGATGACCTTGCGTTGTTCGGCATTGCCCGCGCGCAGGGCGCAAATGATGGGCAACGTGACTTTGCCCTCGCGCAAGTCGTCGCCCAGGTTCTTGCCCAGTTCCTCGGCGCTCCCCTCATAGTCAAGAACGTCATCGATCACCTGAAAGGCAGTGCCCAGGGCCTGGCCATAGGTCGCGCAAAGGGCCTCGGTGTGCGGATTGCTGCCGGCGATGATCGGGGCCAATTGGGCGCTGGCTTCGAACAGCTTGGCGGTCTTGGAGCGAATGACCCGCAGATAGGTGGCTTCGTCGATGGTGGCGTCGTGCATGTTCATCAACTGCAGCACTTCGCCTTCGGCAATGATGTTGGTGGCGTCCGACAGCACTTCCATGACGCGCATGTTGCCGACATCGACCATCATCTGAAACGCTCGCGAGTAAAGAAAGTCTCCCACCAGCACGCTTGCGGCGTTGCCGAAGCGCTCGTTGGCGGTGTCGCGGCCTCTTCGCAGGGTGGATTCGTCCACCACGTCGTCGTGGAGCAAGGTGGCCGTGTGAATGAACTCCACGACCGCTGCCAGTGTGTGGCGATGGGGGTGCAGACTGCCGATGGCGCCGCTGACCAGCAGGAGCAAAGCCGGACGGAGGCGCTTTCCGCCCGCCGAGATGATGTACTGGGCGACTTCCCGAACCAGGGGCACCTCGGAACCAAGCCGTTCGGCAATGACGCCGTCGACAGCTTGCATGTCGCCCCGGATCAGGGCCAGCGGGTGAGAGGATGGGGGCGGCGAGGTGGACAAGATAGGGGCCCGGTGAGAGGGTGTCTGGGGCCGTCTAGGCCGGCGGCGATTATAGGAAGCCCCGGCTTGTGCGTGCCGCTCGGCGGGCAAGGCCTTGTTGGCCCCGGGAGTTCGCCGTATACTCGCGGGTTCGGCGGAATTGGGTCTGCCGATGTCCCTAGTGGATTAGCTTAAGAGGTTCATATGTACGCGGTCATAAAAACCGGTGGCAAGCAGTATCGCGTGGCTGCCGGCGAAAAAATCAAAGTAGAACAGATTGCTGCGGAAGTGGGCCAAGAGATCGTGTTTGATCAGGTTCTGGCTGTCGGTAACGGCAGCGAGATCAAGGTGGGCACTCCCTTGGTTTCCGGCGCAACGGTCACGGTGAAGGTGGTCGCCCACGGGCGTCACGACAAGGTTCGTATCTTCAAGATGCGCCGTCGCAAGCACTATCAGAAGCGCCAAGGCCACCGTCAGAATTTCACCGAGCTCGAAATCGCCTCGATCTCGGCCTAAGGAGAGAGCAACATGGCACAGAAAAAAGGCGGCGGCTCTACGCGAAACGGGCGCGATTCCAAGCCCAAGATGCTGGGTGTGAAGGCGTTTGGTGGTGAGCTGGTGAGCGCCGGTTCCATCATCGTGCGTCAGCGCGGCACCAAGTTCCACCCCGGCACCAACGTTGGTGTGGGCAAGGACCACACCCTGTTCGCCACGGCGGACGGCCACGTTCAGTTCGCCGTGAAGGGCGCCCTGAACCGCCACGTGGTGAGCATCACCCCGGTCTGATCCAGTCGGATCATTCCCACAAAGGCCCGCGCGTGCGGGCTTTTTTGTTGGGGCCGCGAACACCACCAGTGAGGAGCTGATCATGAAATTTGTGGACGAAGCCACGATCGACGTTGCGGCAGGCGACGGGGGCAATGGTTGCGCCTCGTTCCGTCATGAGAAGTACAAGGAGTTCGGCGGCCCCGACGGTGGTGATGGCGGGCGAGGCGGCCATGTGTTCGCGCTGGCCGATGCCAGCCTGAACACCTTGGTCGATTTCCGCTATACCCGCCGCTTCGAGGCGCAGCGCGGCGAGCACGGCAAGGGCTCGGACATGTTCGGTGTCAAGGGCGACGACATCGTGCTCAAGATGCCGGTGGGCACCATCATCTCCGATGCGGAGACGGGCGAGGTCATCTGCGAACTGCTCAAGCCGGGCGAGCAGGTGATGATCGCCAAGGGCGGCGATGGCGGCTTTGGCAACATGCACTACAAGAGCTCCACCAACCGGGCGCCGCGCCAGAAGACGCCAGGCTGGCCTGGCGAGCGGCGAGCCTTGAAGCTGGAGCTCAAGGTGTTGGCCGATGTCGGTCTTCTGGGCATGCCCAACGCGGGCAAGTCCACCCTGATCGCCGCCATTTCCAATGCCCGACCCAAGATCGCCGACTACCCGTTCACCACGCTGTACCCCAACCTCGGGGTGGTGCGCGTTGGCCCGGAGAAGAGCTTTGTGGTGGCCGATGTGCCTGGGCTGATTGAGGGTGCCTCTGAGGGCGCAGGCCTTGGCCACCAGTTTTTGCGCCATTTGCAGCGCACCCGTCTGCTGCTGCATTTGGTCGACGCCGCGCCTTTTGACGAGGCAGTGGACCCGGTGGCGCAGGCCAAGGCCATTGCGGCCGAGCTCAAGAAGTTCGACCCTGCGCTGTACGAGAAGCCGCGCTGGTTGGTGCTCAACAAGCTGGACATGGTGCCAGCCGAAGAGCGCGAAGCGCGCGTGAAGGACATCGTGAAGCGCTTGCGCTACAAGGGCCCTGTGTTCGAGATTTCAGCCTTGACGCGAGAAGGTTGCGAGCGATTGATCCAGAAGATCTATGAACACATCGCCCAGGTACACCAGGCGGCGCAGCCGGTGACCGTGGTCGATCCCCGCTTTCAAGACGGCGCCACTGGCGCCTGAAACTGCTCCATCGCATGAGCCCTGAACTGTCCGATTTGTCGAGCACCCAGGTGCTCAAGAACGCCCGCCGTATCGTGGTGAAAGTGGGCTCCAGCCTGGTCACCAACGAGGGGCGAGGCCTCGATGAAGAGGCCATTCGCCAGTGGAGTCGTCAGTTGGCTGCTCTGGTGCAGCAAGGCCGCGAGCTGATCATGGTCAGCAGTGGTGCGGTGGCCGAGGGCATGAAGCGCCTGGGCTGGACGGCCCGTCCCAAAGAGATTCACGAGCTGCAGGCTGCCGCGGCGGTGGGGCAGATGGGCCTCGTGCAGATGTACGAGACGCAGCTCCGCGCCTGTAGCGTGGGCAGCGCCCAGGTGCTGCTGACCCACGCTGACCTGGCCGACCGTGAGCGTTACCTCAATGCCCGTTCAACCCTGCTGACCTTGCTGCAACTCAAGGTGGTGCCGGTCATCAACGAGAACGACACCGTCGTGAACGATGAGATCAAGTTCGGCGACAACGACACCCTGGGGGCTTTGGTGGCCAATCTGGTGGAGGCGGATGCCCTGGTCATCCTGACCGACCAGAAGGGGCTCTACACGGCTGACCCGCGGCGCGACCCCGCGGCGGAATTCGTGCACGTCGCCAGGGCAGGCGACCCAGCCCTGGAGGCCATGGCCGGCGGTGCCGGCTCCGGCATTGGCAAAGGCGGCATGATCACCAAGATCCTGGCCGCCAAGCGCGCGGCCGGCTCTGGCGCTTCGACGGTCATTGCCTGGGGGCGTGAGCCCGATGTGTTGTTGCGCCTGTGCGACGGCGAGTCGATCGGCACCTGCTTGGTGGCGCAGACCGCGAAGCACCAGGCGCGCAAGCGCTGGATGTCCGACCATCTGCAACTGCGCGGTGCCGTGGTGGTGGACGACGGCGCGGTGGAAAAGATCGTGGGCGAAGGCAAGAGCTTGCTGCCCATCGGCATGACGGCGGTTGAGGGCGAATTCTCGCGGGGCGACGTGATCGCGGTGCGCGATGCCCGAGGCCTGGAGATTGCCCGAGGCCTGGCCAACTACGCCAGCCCTGAGGCGCGTCTCATTTGTCGCAAGGCCTCAACCGATTTCGAGCGCTTGCTGGGCTACGCGGCAGAGCCGGAAATGATCCACCGCGACAACCTGGTGCTGTCGCGGGGCTGATTTCAGCTCTTACCGTGTCAGTTCGGTGTTGCCCGACTGCAAGGCGCGCAGGATGCGCGCTGGCGTGCCGTTGGGCACTTTGCCTTCGCACACGCCGCCGCGGGCCATCTGCATCGCACGTCGGGTGGTACCCCTGAAGGCGAGGGGCTCCCACTCCGCTTTGCCGCTGGTGTTCCAGGATGAGACGTTGTCCCAGCGGGCGTAGACCTTCACCTCGGCGCTGGCGCAGCGAATGCCTTCGTACAGCACATTGAGCGCCCCTTGGCTGCTCTTGGCCACCAGCACGTAGCGCACCACGCCATCCGGGTCGATGGTGAGGGTCTTGGGGTCGATGCCCAGGCGCATGCTGCTCTGAGGGTCCAGCACGAAGTCGGTGACGGCTTCGGTGCTGAAGTTCATTGGCGGCGAGACCTGAGACTCTTGCCAGGGGGCTGGCTCTTCAGGTTGGTTCAGAGCGAAGGCTGTGGTCACCGCGAGTGAGGCAGAAGCGATGCCCAGCATGGCGGCGGCAAGGTGACGCGCCCGGGGCAGGTGAAGAGTGCTCATCAGCGGAGGGAGGATGGCGTACCCACAGCGCACTGTGGGTCGGGGTCAAAGGTGGCGCCGGGAGGCAGTTCCAGGCCGTGCGGCGTGGTGGATGCGGACAGGGGGGAGGCGTCGTCCGGACGGCGCCGCCCACCGCCACGCAGGAAGCGGTTGCGGTGATCGGGCTTGGGCAGGTATCGCGACAACTCGGTCAGCGCCATCTCGTAGACGCCGCGCTTGAACTCGACCACCACGTCCAGCGGCACCCAGTAATCGTTCCAGCGCCAGGCGTCGAACTCCGGATGGTTGGTGGCGCGCAGGTTGAGGTGCCAGTCTTGTGCGACCAGCCTCAGCAGGTACCAGATCTGTTTCTGGCCCTTGTAATGACCGCGCGCATCCCGACGGATGAAGCGGTCTGGCACTTCGTAGCGCAACCAGTCCCGCGTGCGGGCGACGATGGTCACGTGCTCGGGCAAAAGCCCCACCTCTTCGTGCAGTTCGCGGTACATGGCCTGTTCAGGCGTTTCACCGCGGTCAATGCCCCCTTGCGGGAACTGCCAGGAGTGGGAGCGGATGCGCTTGCCCCAGAACACCTGATTTCGCTGGTTGAGCAGAATGATGCCGACATTGGGCCTGAAGCCTTCTCTGTCAAGCATAATCAACCCCAAATTTTGAACTGTGGTCATTATGCATCGCCCCTCCCGCGAAGCGAAGTGACGATTGGCGGTAGACGGCCCTCGCAGCCCAGGGGTTTCCCCGCACCCCGCCCGGTTCAAGACCCAACGCCACCCCCTTTCACCTTCTTTTCTTGCCCTGCGCACCCAGGGCAACGCGCCTGCATGAAAGCCTCGCAATTCCTCATCAGCACCCTCAAGGAAGCCCCGGCCGATGCCGAGGTCGTCAGCCACCGGCTGATGACGCGCGCCGGCATGATCAAGAAGCTGGGTGCTGGCATCTACAACTACATGCCCATGGGGCTGCGCGTGATCCAGAAGGTGGAGCGCATCGTGCGCGAGGAAATGAACCGCGCGGGGGCCGTGGAGCTGACCATGCCGGTGATCCAGCCGGCTGAGCTTTGGCAAGAGACCGGCCGCTTCGACAAGATGGGTCCCGAGCTGCTGCGCATCAAAGACCGCCACGACCGCGATTTCGTGGTGCAGCCCACCAGCGAAGAGGTCATCACTGACATCGCTCGCCAGGAACTCCGCAGCTACAAGCAGCTGCCCAAGAACCTGTACCAGATCCAGACCAAGTTCCGTGACGAGCGCCGTCCGCGCTTTGGCCTGATGCGTGGGCGCGAGTTCATCATGAAGGACGCCTACAGCTTTGACCGCGACGAAGCAGGCGCCAAGGCGAGCTACCAGGTGATGGCTGCGGCCTACCGCCGCATCTTTGACCGCTTTGGCTTGACCTACCGCGCGGTGGCCGCCGACAGCGGCGCCATTGGTGGTGACCTGAGCGAGGAATTCCAGGTGATCGCGGCCACGGGCGAAGACGCCATCGTCTATTGCCCCACCAGCGATTACGCCGCCAACATCGAGAAGGCCGAGGCCCTGGCGCCGGCAGGCCCGCGCCCGGCTGCCTCCAACGCGCTCACCAAGACGCCCACCCCTGGCAAGAGCACCTGCGCCGACGTGGCCGAACTGCTGGGCGTGCCGCTGGCGACCACGGTGAAGTCGCTGGTGCTGGCCACCGATGAGCTGAACGAGGCGGGCGAAGTCGTCAAGACCCAGGTCTGGCTGCTGCTGCTGCGCGGCGACCACGACATGAACGAGGTGAAGGTGGGCAAGGTGCCGGGCTTGAGCGCTGGCTACCGTTTCGCCACCGTGCCCGAAATCGAGGCCCACTTCGGCTGCAAGCCGGGCTACCTGGGCCCCATTGGCCTGAAGCTGCCGGTGAAGCTGGTGGTGGACCGTGAGGTGGCGGTGATGGCCGACTGGATTTGCGGCGCCAACGAGGTGGACTTCCACCTCACCGGTGTGAACTGGGGCCGCGACCTGCCCGAGCCCGAGGTGGTGGCCGATATCCGCAACGTGGTCGAGGGCGACCTGTCGCCGGACGGCAAGGGTGTGCTGGCGATCGAGCGCGGCATCGAAGTGGGCCATGTGTTCTACCTCGGCACCAAGTACAGCAAGGCCATGAACGCCACCTTCCTTGACGAAGATGGCAAGCCCAAGGCCTTCGAGATGGGCTGCTACGGCATCGGCGTCACGCGCCTGCCGGCCGCCGCCATTGAGCAGAACCACGACGAGCGCGGCATCATCTGGCCCGACGCCATCGCGCCCTTCACCGTGGTGCTGTGCCCCATTGGAATGGACCGTTTCCCCGACGTGAAGACCGCCGCCGAGAGCCTGTACGCCGAGCTGGTGGCCGCAGGCGTGGACGTGCTGCTGGACGACCGAGGCGAGCGCCCCGGTGCCATGTTTGCCGACTGGGAGCTGATCGGCGTGCCGCACCGGGTCACCATCGGCGACAAGGGCCTGAAAGAGAGCGTGCTGGAGTACCAGCACCGCCGCGACACGGCCGCCACCAAGGTGGCCGTGGCTGAGGTCGTGGCCTTTCTGAAGGGCCGCATTCAGGCATGAGCCCAGTCGGGTGGTCTCGCCGTGATGCCCTGGCCGGGCTGGCGGCGCTGGGGCTGCCCAGCTTGGGGCAAGCGGGCGGGCAGATCGAGGAGCCGCTGGCCGACTCGGTGCGCAGCGCCCTGAGCGCCGCCATCGCCAATGACGCGCCGCCCGTGCCCGAGTTCACCGACCTGAACAAGCGCCTGGCCTACCTGCGCTGGCTGGGCGCCATGGGCGACCGGTTGAAGAAGCGCAAGCCCGATTTCCAGACCCGGGTGGAGTTTTTGCAGACGGTCTGGTACGAGTCGCGCCGCGCTGGCCTGGACACCACCATGGTGCTGGGCCTGATTCAGGTGGAGAGCGCCTTCCGGAAATTCGCCATTTCCCGCGTGGGCGCGCGTGGCTACATGCAGATCATGCCCTTCTGGGCGCGGCTGATCGGCAATGGCGACCCGGGCAGCCTGTTCCACATGCAGACCAACATCCGCTTTGGCTGCGTGATCCTGCGGCATTACCTGGACCGCGAGCGCGGCGATACCTTCCTGGCGCTGGGCCGCTACAACGGCAGCCGTGGCCGCTCGGAATACCCCAACGCGGTGTATGCCGCGCAAAAGAATTGGGTACACCCGGACGCTTGAGCGCCCGGGGTGCCCCTCATTGCAGGAAGCCGATTCGGCCCTTGCCCAGGCCGGGGCGAGGCAGGTCTTGCGGCTCTACCGTGTCGCGGTGGTCGAGGCGGGCGTTGCCGAAGGCGGTGAGCAGCGCGCGGCGCATCTCGCGCGGCGCGAGGGTGGCCAGTTGATCGAGCACGTCGTCGCTGAGTTCGGGGTCGAAGCGCTGCCCCCAGTCGTGTTCGGTCCGAATGCCCCGGTAGAGGTGCGCCGCGATTTTCCGGGCGGCTTCCAGCGAGGGCGGTGCGATCTCAAACACGTTCATGCGGTTCAGGATGGGCTCGGGAATGCCGCGCTCGTCGTTGGCGGTGGTCACCCAGATCACCTGGCTGGCGTCGATGGGCACCTCGGCGAACTCGTCGATGAAGTGTTGGGCGGTGTCGTGTTCCAGCAGGCTGTAAAGGGCGCCTAGCGGGTCGTATTGGGCGTCGGCGCTGGCCTTGTCGATCTCATCGACCACGATCACGGGGTTGGCGTACTGGCCGTCCACCAGCGCCTCGAATACCTTGCCCGGCTTGGCGCCTTTCCACTGCGATGACGAGCCCGAGAGCAGCCAGCCGGCGGTCATGCTGCTCATGGGCACCAGGTTCATGCCCGTGCCCAGCAGGTCGGCGAGCTGGCGGGCGAAGTGGGTTTTGCCCACACCGGGCGGGCCCAGCAGCAGCATGGGCGTCACTTCCAGGCTGTCGCGGCTGTCCTGGCTGAGGGCCACGTGGCGCTTCACGTCGTCGAGCACTTCCCCAAAGTTGGGCAGCAGCTCGTACAGGGGCTCCATGTCGGGGATGCCGGATGGCTTCACGGCGAAGCGGCCGGGGCCGCGCTCCAGCATGCGCTGCCAGGTGGCCCGCAGGCCTTCGTGATCGCGCTCGTGGCCGCTGGCCTGCAGGTTGGCGAGCTTGCGCTCGACTTCGTCGGCATTGAACACGTTGCGCACCTGGGCGATGGGAAGGCCCAGGGAGGAGGGTGCGACCAGGCTGCGTGAGTGGCTCATGCGGTTCTCCGGTGACCAATGACGCTTTCATTCAAGCACAAGGTGTGCCCAGCCTCAACGTCGGGAATGCCCCGAAAAGCACCGAAAGCCGGGCGCTTGTCGCACGCTTGCCACGGGCGTGAAAAAAGCCACCCGAGGGTGGCTTGTGTGTGCGGGCGGTCTGTGGCTCAGGCCTTGGCGTCGAGCACCTGTTGCAGCTCACCGGACTGGTACATCTCCATCATGATGTCGGAGCCGCCGATGAACTCGCCCTTCACGTAGAGCTGGGGGATGGTGGGCCAGTTGCTGTAGTCCTTGATGCCTTGGCGAATTTCGTTGTCTTCCAGCACGTTCACCGTGTGGATGGCCTTGGGGTCGACGCCGCAGGCCTTGAGGATCTGCACCGCACGGCCCGAGAAGCCGCACATGGGGAAGCTGGCGCTGCCCTTCATGAACAGCACGATGTCGTGGGATTTGACCAGTTGGTCGATGCGGGTTTGCGTGTCGCTCATGGTGTCTGCGTCCTCATGGAGAAGGGACGGCGTGGCGTCCCGGAAGCTGGCGATTATCGCGCCGCCGGCCAGCGACCGCCGGTGCAGCGCGCGATGCCCGCCAGGTCGGTGCGGCTGCTCACGTCGACAAAGCTCGCCTGACGCAGCAGGGTTTGCACGGCGGCGGCCTGGTCGTGGCCGTGTTCGAGCAGCAGCCAGCCGCCCGGGTGCAGGTGGGCGGGGGCTTGGGCCACCAGGGTGCGGATGTCGTCCAGGCCGTCGGGGCCCGCGGTGAGGGCGCTGATGGGCTCGTGGCGCAGGGCGGGCAGGTGCGGGTCGCCTTCGGCGATGTAGGGCGGGTTGCTCACGGCCAGGTGAAAGCGCTGGCCGGGCACGGCGGCAAACCAATGGCCGGCGGCCAGTTGCACGGCCAGGCCCAGGCGCTCGGCGTTCTGGCGGGCCACGGCCAAGGCGGCCTCGCTGGCGTCGGTGGCGGTGATCGCCAAGCCCGGGCGCTGGCTGGCCAGGGCCAGGGCGATGGCACCGCTGCCGGTGCCCAGGTCGATGGCGCTGGCGTTGTGGATGGGCAAGGGCAGCGCGTCCAGCACCTCCAGCGACCACTGCACCAGGGTTTCGGTGTCGGGGCGCGGCACCAGCACGCGGGCGTCCACCCGCAGGGGCAGGCCGAAGAACTCTTGCTCGCCGCGCAGGTAGCCCATGGGCTCACCGTCGCGGTGGCGTTGCACCAGGGTTTGCAGCCGGGCGTTGGCCGATTCGTCGAGCGCGTCCGTGTCGTGCGCCAGCAGCCAGGCGCGGTCGTGCGGGTCTCGGCCCAGGGCCATGAGCAGCAGGTTCTGGGCCTCCAGGCGCGGCATGCCTGCCTGGGCGAGCGAGTGGAGCGCGTCGGTGAGGGTCATCGGGCGGCCTGCTCCAGTTCGGCCAGCAGCTCGGCGCCGCGCGCCACGCGCAGGGCATGGATCACGTCGTCCAGCTCGCCTTCCATCACCGCCAGCAGCTTGTAGAGCGTGAGGTTGATGCGGTGGTCGGTGAGGCGGCCCTGGGGGAAGTTGTAGGTGCGGATGCGGTCGCTGCGGTCGCCGCTGCCGATCAGGCCCTTGCGCGTGGCGGCCTCTTTGGCGGCGCGTTCGGATCGGTCTTTTTCTTGCAGCCGCGCGGCCAGCACCTGCAGGGCCTTGGCCTTGTTGCTGTGCTGGCTGCGGCCGTCCTGGCACTCGGCGGTGATGCCGGTGGGCAGGTGGGTGACGCGCACGGCCGAGTCGGTTTTGTTGATGTGCTGGCCGCCCGCGCCGCTGGCGCGGAAGGTGTCGATGCGCAGATCGGCCGGGTTTAGCTGAATGGCCTGGGCCTCATCCGGCTCGGGCATCACCGCCACCGTGGCGGCGCTGGTGTGGATGCGGCCCTGGGTTTCGGTGGCCGGCACGCGCTGCACCCGGTGGCCGCCTGATTCGAAACGCAGCAGACCGAAGGCGCCTTCGCCCTCAATGCGCAGCACCACCTCTTTGTACCCGCCCAGGTCGCTGGGCGAGGCGCTCACCACTTCCACCCGCCAGCCCTGGCGCTCGGCGAAGCGGGTGTACATCCGCGCCAGGTCGCCGGCGAACAGGGCCGATTCGTCGCCGCCGGTGCCGGCCCGGATTTCCACGAAGGCGTTGCGGTCGTCGTCGGGGTCGCGCGGCACCAGGCGCTGCTGCAGGTCGGCGTCGAGCGCGGCCATGTCTTGTTCGCACAGGGTGATCTCGTCGCGCGCCATGTCGGCCATGTCGGGGTCGCGCAGCCATTCCTGCGCGGTGGCCAGGTCAGCCTCGCGCTGCAGGTAGCGATCGAACACCTCGATCAGCGCGCTGGCGTCGGCGTGCTCGCGGCTCAGGGCGCGAAAGCGGGCGATGTCGTCCACCACGTCGGGGGCGCAGAGCAGGGCGTCCAGCTCGTGAAGGCGGGCGCGTTGGCGCAGCAGGGTGTGGCGAACAAAGGGTTTCATGCGGGGGCGGCCGCGGGCGGCCGATGGGCGCGCAGGCGCCTAGGAGCGCTGGCCGCGGGTGGGGTTGCCTTCGCGCAGGAAGAGGCGCGAGACGGACTCGGCGGTGGCCGCACGGGTTGGCGCGTCGCCGGTGTGCAGCTCGGCCAAGGCGCCGTGCAGCATCTTTTGCGTGAGGCCTTTGGCCAGGGCGTCGAGCACCGCGTCCACTGGCTCACCCTTGGCCAGCAGTCGTTTGGCGCGGGCCAGCTCTTGGGCGCGCCAGGCGTCGGTCTGGGCGTTGAGCTGCTGGATCAGCGGCACGATGCCCTTGGAGGGGTCGCGCTGCTCCATCCAGTGCATGAAGCTGAGCACGCCCGCGTCAATGATGGCCTCGGCCTGCGCCACGGCGGCCTGGCGGTGGTCTTTGCCGGTCTGCACCACGGCGGCGAGGTCGTCCACGGTGTAGAGGTAGACGTCGTCCAGCTCTTTCACCTCTGCCTCGATGTCGCGCGGCACGGCCAGGTCGACCATGAACAGGGGACGGTGGCGGCGTTTTTTCAGGGCCCGCTCTACCGCGCCCAGGCCGATGATGGGCAGGGTGCTGGCGGTGCAGCTCACGATGGCGTCGAACTCGTGCAGGTGGTCGGGGATGTCGGCCAGGCGCATGACCTGCGCCCCGAAGCGCGAGGCCAGGGCCTCACCACGCTCCAGCGTGCGGTTGGCGATGGCCATGGACTTGGGCGACTTGGCGGCGAAGTGCGTGGCCGCCAGCTCGATCATTTCGCCCGCGCCCACGAAGAGCACGCGGATGTCGCGCAGGTCTTCAAACAGTTGCGAGGCCAGGCGCACGGCCGCAGCCGTCATGCTGATGGAGTGGGCGCCGATCTCGGTGGAGGTGCGCACCTGCTTGGCCACCGCGAACGAGCGCTGGAACAGTTGGTGCAGCGTGGTGCCCAGGGCGCCGGCCTCGTCGGCGGCGCGCACGGCGTCTTTCATCTGGCCCAGGATCTGCGCCTCGCCCAGCACCATGCTGTCCAGGCCACTGGCCACGCGGAAGGCATGGCGGGCTGCCTCGTCGCCCTTGAGG
>Ga0255128_1000145_pt1 | contig 28974 bp, 26 predicted proteins | sample Law_Miss_RepC_8d_FD_188562 | JGI IMG/M metagenome (GOLD analysis project Ga0255128, IMG submission 188562) | Freshwater microbial communities from St. Lawrence River, New York, United States - Law_Miss_RepC_8d | ecosystem: Environmental > Aquatic > Freshwater > River | place: USA: New York... | reverse complement strand
AACTCGTTTCAAGATGAGATCTGCCGGGGCCTTGAGCCCCCTAAAGAGTCGTTCAAGACCAGGACGTTGATAGGTCAGGTGTGGAAGCGCAGTAATGCGTTAAGCTAACTGATACTAATTGCTCGTGAGGCTTGACCCTATAACTTTGATCACACATTGAAAGATGTGCATTGGTCAAGGAAGTTATGCCAAGTTGACGCATTCAAAAAAGGGTCGAAAGACCTGAGCGAGAGCTCGAAATCTGATTCCAAACTCTATGAATTCGTTGGTGTGATGAGAGTCACATTGACACCAAGTTATGCCTGATGACCATAGCAAGTTGGTCCCACTCCTTCCCATCTCGAACAGGACAGTGAAACGACTTAGCGCCGATGATAGTGCGGATTCCCGTGTGAAAGTAGGTCATCGTCAGGCTTTTACAGCCCTAAACGCCCCACCATTCGGTGGGGCGTTTTGCTTTGTGCTGAGGAATTGTCTCGTTACCTGTCTGTTTTAAGGTATGCGTCCGGCCATCCCATCTGGCAATGACGTCTCCAATCTAAGAGCATTGTGTCCACGTTATAGATCGTGGACACATGCACATCAAGAACCCTGTCCCCCAACCCGGCCTAAGCCGCAGCATCAACAGTCCCGAGTTCAATGCGCTAGCTCGTTAAACCAGTATTCATAAAACTACCTGAAAGGTATTGCGCGATCAAGTGGCGCTGCCATGAATCGCACGCTTTGTGGTCGTTTGTAGCGTGCCAGACGTTTCTCCACAAAGGCAATCAATTCAGCTTCTGAGGCCACCTTGCCGGGTCTGAGTGCGCAGGCCGCATGCACGGCCTCGCCCCAGTGGTCGTCAGCTTGACCGTAAACGAAGGCTTCGGCCACCGCAGGGTGTTCGAGCAATACTTGCTCCACCTCGGCGGGGTAGACGTTTTCGCCCCCGGTCTTGATGAGTTGCTTGTGTGCCGCACGGCCTGCGAACCAGAGCCAGCCGTCTTCATCAAGGCGACCCAAGTCTCCCGTGCGGTGCCAAGGGTCGGCTGGTTTAAATGGGCGTTGTTGCGCCACATCCCAATAACCCAGAAACACGGTAGGGCCGCGCACGGCAATCTCGCCTTGGATGCCCGTCGGCACCGGTTGACCCGCCGCGTCTTGTACGCGAACTTCCGACGGCGCAACGGCACGGCCTGCGGTGCCGGGTCGCTCATGCTGCAGTCCCATGCACACCATGCTCGAGACTTCGGCCTGACCATAGGCGGACCAAAATCCGGCCGAAGGGCACAACGTGGCCAAGCGCTCAAGCGTGGCCGGGGGTTCCAGCCCGGTGCAGATGCGCAGGCTGGGCAATGAGCTTCCATGGGTTTGCGCAGCGTCGAGCATTGCGCCCAGCATGGGTGCAAACGTGGCGCAGACGGTAATTTGGTGTTCGTCGATAGCCGCTATGGCCGCGTCGGGGTCGAAGCGCGGCAGCAGCACGCAAGCGCCACCTGCAGCCAGCATCGCCAGAGACAAACCGATGCCCGCCGCGTGGAAAAGCGGCAGCACACCAAGCCAGCGGTCGGCTAAGCCGAGCGACCAAACCCGACCGATCTGCTGGGCCGATGCTATAAGTTGCGACTGAGCGAGCACAGCACCGCGTGCGTGGCCCTCCACCGCCGCAGTGTAGAGCATGACCACGCCCAGCTCGGGCGCATCCTGCCGCTGAGTCGGTGGTGCGTTCAGCGAACCGACATGCGCCAATGATGGCCAAGTGGCCGTGTCGAGCACTACCATCGACACACCGGGCATGTCGTCTGGCCAAGCGGCTTGCCAAAGAGCGACACAGCCAGCATCGACGATCGCAAGCAAGGGCGCTGCATCGCGCGACTGTTGCGCCATTTCGTCAGGTGAAAGCCGTAGGTTAACCGGGACCAACAGCGCACCAAGCCATGCGCATGCGCCAAGAAGTATCAAAACCTCGGTGCGGTTGCCCGACAGCAACAGCACGCGATCACCTCGTTGCACGCCCATCGCTGCCAGCGCCGCTGCTTGGGACTGCACCGCTGAATAAAGCTTGGCGTGCGTGAGCGTGTCGCCATGCACGATCACTGAAGCAAAGTCGGGGTGTGTCTTGGCGTTATGCGCGAGGAGATCGATCAGCGTTGTGGGGGCTAAGGGCATGTCAGTCGTTCTTGAAATCGTGAAGTGACAATGGACACACGCGAGTGGATACGCGGGTGCAGGCGGTGATGCCAGTTATTGGGCAAGGCCATCGTGTAGTGGGCTTAGTGGCCCGTGAACTGCGGTTGGCGTTTGGCCATGAAGGCTGAAGTGCCTTCACGCGCGTCAGCGGTTCGGGCGCATGCCTTCAGCAATTGTTGTTCTAAGGAGAGGTAGGCCTGCAGGGAGAGTGATGGGCCATCTTGGGAAAGTCGCTTGATGGCGGCAAGCGACGCTGGCGCCGAGCCGCAAAGCCTGACCACCAAGGCCTGCGCGGCGGCATTCAATTCGGCGGCAGGAAACACCTGGTCCACCGCGCCTGCAGCCAGACAGCGCTGCGCATCGATGGCGTCGCTGAGCATGAGCCACTGCTGCGCAAGCACCGCGCCCACGCGGCGGGCTAAGAAGTAGGAAGCACCCACGTCGGGCGAAAGGCCAATGGCTGCATAGCCGGTACGCAGCTTCATGGTGTCACTGGCCAGCACGAAGTCGCCGCACAAAGCCAAGCCCACTCCAGCGCCGCCCACCGGGCCTCCTACCACGGTCACGATGGGGCAAGTAGCCTGAGCAAGCTTCAGATAACCGGGCAATAGTTGGTCCAGAATCTCGTCCACCAGGTCGTCGAGACGGTCGCCAGCTTTAACGAATTCGCGAATATCACCCCCGGCGCAAAAAATGGCACCACGGGCTTCAATGACAATGACATGCGGCCGGTCGCCGGTCACCTCGTTGATGGCGCGTACCAGCATGGGTGTACTCGATGACCCCAGAGCGTTGTTGTGCTCAGGCCGGTTGAGCACGATGCGGCCTACGCCCTGCGCGTCCACATGCCATTCGATACCGTTCATGATGTTCATGTTGCTTTCCCGGTTGTGTGAATTGCCCCAGCCAAGGATGTTTAAAAAGGAACTGCGAAGAGGGCGATTTAGCCCAGCCAACGCTTGCGTCGGCGATAGTGTTTGACTTCACGGTAGTTACGCCGCTCGCCGCTGGCCTGGCGTCCCAAGTAGAACTCTTGAATGTCTTCATTGGCCCGCAACTCCGAAGCCGTTCCTTCCAGCACCACGCGACCGTTTTCCAAGATATAGCCGTGGTCGGCGATCTCTAGGGCGGCCTGGGCGTGTTGTTCCACGATCAGCAGCGAAACGCCCTCAGCACGCAGTTTGTTGAGTAAACCAAAAATCTCACTCACCATCATGGGCGCCAGGCCCAGCGAAGGCTCGTCGATCATCAGCAGCTTAGGCCGGGCCATCATGGCGCGTCCGATCAACAGCAGTTGCTGTTCTCCACCCGAGAGGTAGCCCGCCGTGCGGGTGCGCAGTTCGGCCAAGCGTGGAATGAAGCCGTAGACCCGCTCCAGCCCTTGCTTGACGTCGGCCAAGCGCGTAAGCCGGTGACCGCCGACCACAAGGTTTTGCTCTGCCGTCATGTGGCGCAGCACCTTGCGGCCTTCTACAACATGCACCACGCCATCGGCCACCATCTGCTCGGCAGAGACGCCAGTGACGTCTTTTCCCAGCATGCGCACTTGGCCTGATGACACGCGGCCTTCCTCTACGTCGAGCATGCCCGAGATGGACTTGAGTGTGGTGCTCTTGCCGGCCCCATTGGGGCCGAGCAGCACCGTGCAGCCGCCAGAAGCCACCTCTAACGTGATGCCTTTCAGTGAAAGGATCACGTCGGCGTAGAGGACCTCGACGTTCTGAAGTGCGATGAGCGGTTCAGACACGACAGCGATCTCACCACTTGGCCAGCTTGGGAACCGGCACGCCCCTCGCCTGCATGGTCAGCTTGCCACCCACCACTTGGCCAATGTTGACGCGCGGGTCTTGAGTCGGGAAAGGGGCTTCTATCGAGAAATCAATGTCGCCCCCAGTGAATCCGTAAAATTCCTTGGCAGCAAAGTTTGTGTCGATCAGCGTGCTGTAGAGAATCTCGCCGGTGAGCTTAGAGCCGCCATGCTTCTTCGCTGCGACCTCCACCGCCCGCACCACGACCAGCGCCTGATTGATGCCGATGGTGGTCAGTGAGTGCCACGGACCCTTCATGCCGTACTTGGCGACCAGCATGTCGTAGAAGCGCTTGGGTTCGGTATCCTCATCCGTGGCGATCACGCTGCCGTGCACTTCGTAGTCACCCTCCATGGCGGAGATGCTGCCCAAAAGCCTTTGCAGCATTGCGGGCGAATTTTGCAGGCTGTAGGCGATCGGAATGTTCTTACCCAACGCCTGCATGGCGCGCTTGACCGCCACTGCCTGCTGAATGTTGGTGGGCACCAGCACCACTTCGGCTCCCGCGTTAAGCACGCGGCGCAGTTGCAGCGTCACGTCGGCCGGTTGGGGTTCGACGTAGACCATCTCGATCAGGTTCACTATCGCGGGGTTGGCCTTTGCGTAGGCTGTCACGCCCTTGCCCATGTCGGCAAACGTAGGCGATGCCTCGCTGGTGAACATGGCCACCTTCACCGGGCGTGTGCCACCGGCCTTGTTCTTTTGGAACCATTCAATAAAACCGGTCAACTCATGCACGAAGGTGGGCCGCGTGGCCAGTACCCACTGGTTGGGACGCCAGCCGAAACCGTTGGCTGCGGAGCCCAAAATCATGGGAACTTTGTCGGTAGGCAGACGCTGTTGCAGTGCGGCGGTATCGGGTCCACCGAGCGCGAGACCGATCACGGGCTTGGTCGCCAAAACGCCTGGCCACAGACTGGCGGTCTGTGCCGTGTCGTATCGCGTGTCGTAGGGCTTGAGATCGAGCTTGACGCCGAGCTTGGCACCGTGCTCGGCATTCCACCAATTGAATACGCCTTCACGCCCCGAACCCAGCATCGGCATGATCGCCGCAAAGGGACCCGAATAGTCTGACAAGGCCGGGACCTGGTACACCGTTTGCGCGGTGGCTGGTGTGGTGAACGGTGTGGCTATTCCCGCCACAATGGCGGCGCGGGCCGCCCAGATTTTCAAGGTTTTCATGTTGTCTCCTAGGTTGAAATATGAGCCGCCCCTCGGCGGTCAGTACGGGAACGGCCAGAGTCGGTAAGCCTTCTTGGTGATTTGCACGCGGTACATCACACCCTTGGGCTCAAAAAGAAGGAAAAGAATGATCACGGTGCCCAGCAACACATTCATGGCGGCGAACACAAAGTCTTGCCCCACAGCGGGCACCCATTCAATGACGTTCGGTCCCAGGCTGGTCACGCCCTCGCGGGCCAATTGGATCAGCACAGTGCCAATCAGCGCACCGACGATGGAGCCCAAGCCGCCGACGATCATCATGGCGATCATCCAGATGGCGTTGAAAAGCGTGAACTGCTCCACTGAGACATGTCGCAGTGCGACGACCCAGAGACCCCCCGCCACGCCGGCGTAGAACGCGCTGACAAGGAAGGCTCGGGCCTTGGTGGCCGCTACGGGAATGCCCATCATCCCTGCTGCCACATCGTCATCTCGTACCGCCTCGAAGCTGCGGCCGTGGCGCGAGCGCACGATGCCAAAGGCCCCAAAAGTCATCACCACCAGCACCACGAACGAAAACCAGTAAATGGCACGGTCGCTGTGCAGGGAAATGCCGAAAACTGATACCGATTCAACGTGCACGCCACCGGCACCACCCAGCCACGACGGGGGCAAGTTGAGCACCAAAAAGTGAAACAATGCCTGCGCAGCAATGGTGGTAAGTGCCAAATAAAAGCCCTTGATCCGCGCGGCCGTGAGGCCGAACATCACGCCAAAGAGCGAAGCGCCGGCACCACCAATGAGCAGGGCAGCCACCGCGTTCCAGCCCGTCGCCATGGCCAGCGCCGCGCCATAAGCTCCCACGCCCATGAAGGCGGACTGTCCCAAGTTGATCTGGCCGGCATAGCCGGTGCAGATTTGCAGGCCAATGACGGCCACCGCAGTGATAAAGGTGGCGTAGCCGATGCTGATCCAGCGCTCAGAGGCCCACCAGGGCAGTGTGGCCAGCACCAGCAGCAGCGCCAGCAGACAGGCCCATTGCGCACGCGTGCGAACCAGTGAACGGTCACCAGCGTGGTCGGTAAAGAAGATGCCGGACGGGTCCATCACACACGCTCCACATGACGCCAGCCGAACAAACCCGTGGGACGCACCAGCAGGATCAGCAGCATGAAAACAAAGGGCACGATGGACGAGGCAGAGCCGCCAATCGCAGGGTCAACATAGGCGGCCACCAGGGCCTGCACAATGCCAACAATGGCACCCGCGAGGACCAGCCCCCCAATCGATTCAAGGCCTGCCAGCAGCGCTACCGGCAATGCGGCGAGCGCGACGTCAGCGCTCTGCACCGTCAGTGAACGACCGCTTAGCAGCACGATAGCGCCCGCCGTAGCGATGACCGAGCCCATCATCCACGCCAGCGTGACGGCGCGCTTCACCGAGATGCCGAGCGAAATAGCCGTGGTGGGCTCCTCGGCCACCGCAGTGAGTGTGAGTCCAGCACGCGTGTGATTGAAAAACCAAGACATGCCCACCGTGACCACCAGCGTGAGCATCGCGCCGATTACCAAAGAAGAGGGAAAGATCATGTCACCCACGATCAGGGGTGCGGGAGGCAGAATCGCCGGGAACTGGCGGTCCGCTGCGCCCCAAACGACCAGTACGATACCTCGAATCAGGATCACCAGGCCGATGGTGACCATCACCATCGAGAAAACCGATTCGCCGACCAAACGCTCAAAGAACAGACGTTCGATCAGCCAGCCGTAAACGATGGCGCAGATGAAGGCCAGCGGAATGGCCAGCCAGAGCGGCAGGTTGGCGCCGAGCGTGAGCGTCCACACGGCATAAGCGCCGAGCATCATGAGTTCGCCCTGCGCGAAGTTGAACACTTTACTGGCGCGGTAGATGACCATGAACCCCAACGCCAAAAGGGCATAAATTTGACCTTGCAGGAATCCGTTCAGGATGTAGTTAAAAAAGTCGATCATGGCTTCTGGTCTCCGTTCCGCGCGGCAGGGGGCACGCATCCCGTGGTCACGTCCGCGCGCAGCATGCCTGCTCGGCCGTCTTGGTAGCGCACGGGAATTTCAATTGCCGTAGTGGTCTGATCGGCATACATCGCTTCTATGAGTACGCCATAGCGCTGCTCGATGAAGTCGCGCTTGAGCTTCCGGGTACGGGTTAATTCGCCCTCGTCGGCATCGAGTTCCTTGGGCAGGTTGACGAAATTCCGCAGGCGCGCCTGTTCGGGCAGGGCCCGGTTGACGAGGGCAATTTCCTTTGCTACCTGTGCCAGAACCTCGGGGCGTTGAGACAGATCGGTGAAGGTGGTAAAGGACACGCCGTGGTGCTCGGCCCAGCGGCCGAACACATCGCCGTCAATGTTGACCAAAGCGGTGACGTGTTCGCGCGTCGGGTCGCCCACCACCATCACCTCGCGGATGTAGGGCGAAAAGCGCAGACGCACTTCGATGAATTGCTTGGAGAAAAGGTGCCCGCTCTTCAGGCGGTTCATGTGCTCCACCCGGTCGTAGTAGATGAGTTCGTTTGCACTCGACCCCTGACCCACCGCGTCGCCGGTCTGGAACCAACCATCGTTCATCTTCTCCGCGCTTTTCTCGGGCTTGCCCCAGTAGCCGTCGAAACCTGCACCGCCGCGTATTTCAAGTCCTCCGTTGTCTGACAAGCGCCACTCCATAGGTGCGCCCCAGGGGCTGGACAAAGACACGGTCTCGCCAATGGTTTCGGCATTGACACGCGCACCCTGGTGCACCGTGATCAGGCCAAACTCGCTACAGCCGTAAATGTTACGCAGCATCACGCCCATGGCCGCGAAAAGACGAAAGATGTCGGGCGCCACTGCCGCGCCACCGGTGAAAGCAATGCCGGCGCGCTTCAGTCCAAGCTGTTCGCGCAGTGGCCGCAGCACAAGGGTGTCGGCTACCGGCAACAGGGCGCGCACCCACCAGGCGCGGGTCCGGGTGTCGAGCTGGTCGGCACGCGCCAGTCGGCCAATGTGAACACCCCAGTCCACCACCTTCTGCCGCCAGGGCGGTGCATCGAGCATGCGGGCATGCACGCGGGCGGCCAGGCTTTCCCACTGGCGCGGACCGAAGAAAACCAGCTCGCAAGCCAGCTCTCGGATCGCTTCTTGAATCTGGTCCGGGCGCTCTGCGAAATTCACACGCAGGGGCCGCATCAGTCCCATGGTCACGCCCACCCACTGTTCGGTGCTCCACGACAGCGGAATGTAGGAGAGGTACTCGCAGCCTGTGGGCACCTGCAAAGTCTGCCCGATCAGCTCGGCGTTGTGCATCAGCGAGGCGTGTGTGGTGATCACGCCCTTGGGCAGCCCTGTGGTACCCGAGGTGTAGGACAGAACGGCAATGTCGCTGCTCTGGCCTAGCGCCACCTCGTGTTCGAACCACGCTTCGTCTGCCGGACCCACAGGATGGGCCAGGGCTTTCAGCGCGTCCCAGCCCAACAGTCCGGTGTGCTTGTACGACCAGAGGCCCCCCGACTCCCACCAAACCACGGTGTGCAGATTGTCGTGCCGGGCCATCAATGGCAGCACCTTGTCGACCTGTTCTTGGTCCTCCGCGAAAACACAGACTGCTTGCGCGTCTTCGACCACGTAATTGACTTCGCTCTCGGCTGCGTCAGGGTAGAGCGCAACGGCCTTGGCCCCCACGGCCATCGTGGCCCATTCGGCCCAATAGAGTTCGGGGCGGTTCTCGCTCAACAGCACCACGGTCTGGCCGCGTTGTACGCCACGGGCACGCAGGCCAAGCGCCAGTGCCCGCACTTCGTCGCGCACATCGGCCCAGCTGAATTCTTTCCAAACGCCTTCGCATTTGTAGCGTTGCGCCACCTCTTGGGGTCGGGTGGCTGCGTTGTACACCAGCCATTGCGGCAGTGTCTGGGGCTTGTGTTCGCTCATTCGTGTGCTCCCAGGTAGGCGGAGATCACGTTCTCGTCTTCCTGAACGGCTTTAGGAGAAGCGTCGGCGATTTTTCGACCAAAGTTGAGCACGATCACGCGGTCGGCAATGTCCATTACCACGCCCATGTCGTGCTCCACCAACACCACCGGAATCTGGCGAGATTCGCGGATGTCCAAGATAAAACGGGCGAGGTCTTCTTTCTCTTCGCCGTTCATACCCGCCATGGGTTCATCCAGCAGCAGCATGCGTGGCTCCATGGCCAGGGCACGACCCAAGTCAACTCGCTTGCGCATCCCATAGCCCAACGTGCCCACTGTGTGGTGGCGCAGGTGCTCCAATTCAAGGAAGTTCAGGATCTCTTCCGCCACAGTGCGGTGTGCCACCTCTTCGCGGTGCGTGAACGGGTAGTAGAAAAAGGCCTGGGTCAGCGTGCTCTTCATGTGCATGAAGCGGCCGGCCAAGATGTTGTCGAGCACGCTCATGTGCGGCAGCAGGTGCGTGCCCTGAAAAGTGCGTGCAAGACCAGCTTTGGCCACGCGGTGCACCGGCCAGTTGCCGATGTCCTGGCCCTCAAATCGCACAGAGCCCTTGCTAGGTCGGTAGAAGCCCGACAGCACATTGAGCAGCGAACTTTTGCCCGCGCCATTGGGGCCAATAAGGGCCACCAGTTCCTGATGCCCGATGTCCACTGAGATCTCGGACAGCGCGGTGACGCCACCGAACTTCAGCGTCAGGTCGCGGGCTTCTAACATTGCGGGGGTGTGCAGGGCTTCAGTCATGGGCGTGGGCCACTTGCAAGGGGGTGAAGCGGGGCGCGGCACGGGTGCGCCTCTCGCCCGTAGATGTCTGGGCGTACAGGCCGCGCGCCGTGTTGTGGGCATGGCTCGCAGCCTCGTCCAGCGACAGCACTGGGGCAAAGCATGCGTCTGTGCCTTCAAGCAGTGCGCACCAGTGGGCGCGTGGCTGTGTGAGGAACAGGGCGCGCACGCGATCTTTCAGCACGGGCCAGGCAGCGTTGTCGAACTGTGCTGAAGGGTTCACGTCGGTGAATCCGAGCTTGTCGAGCAACAAGGCATAAAACTGCGGTTCAATGGCACCCAGCGTGACGAAACCGCCGTCCGCACAGCGGTACACGTCGTAGAACGGCGAGTCGTGGAACACGCTCGGGGACGGACCGCCCAAACCGCCAGTAGCCGATACCCATTGCGCCAGCCCGCCGAGCATGGCCACCACATCGACGATGGCCGCGTCGACCACACAGCCCTGGCCGCTTTGGCGAGCCTGCAGCACACCGCTCGCGATGCCCAGTGCCAGGCCGAGTGCGCCGGTGGCGTCACCCAACACGGTGGGCGGTGAAACCGGCAACTGCCCGTGTACCGCTGACAATGAGAGCATGCCGCTGAGCGCAACGTAGTTGATGTCATGCCCTGCCGTTTGCGACAGCGGCCCCTGCTGGCCCCAGCCCGTCATGCGGCCGTAGACCAGTTTGGGGTTCACGGCCGCGCATTCGGCAGGGCCTAGGCCTAAGCGCTCCATCACACCGGGCCGGTTGCCTTCAATCAGTGCGTCGCTCTGCGCCACCCGCTCCAGCGCGCGCTTCACATCGTCGGCATTCTTCAGGTTGAGTTCGACGAGATGCTTACCTTCGCGAAACGGTGGCTGCGCGCCACCCGAGAGGCGGTCCACTACAGCCGAGGTGCCCGGGCGCGCCACCACCGTGACGTGCGCACCCAGATCGGCCAAGATGCGGCCGCACAGCGGCCCGGGGCCGATGCCCTCAAATTCGATCACGTTCAAGTGATTCAAGGGCTTCATCAGGCCACCACCTTGCGCGCGATCAAGTCTTTCATGATCTCGTTGGTGCCGCCGTAGATGCGTTGCACGCGTGAGTCGGCATACAAGCGGGCGATGGGGTATTCGGCCATGTAGCCATAGCCGCCGAACAACTGCAGGCACTCGTCGGTCACCTTGCACTGCTGCTCCGTGCACCACCACTTGGCCATGTAGGCGGCTTCGTTGTCCAGCGTCCCGTCGAGCTGTCGCTGAATGCAGTCGTTCACGAAGCTCCGCACCACATGCGCCAGCGTGGCACATTCGGCGAGCTTGAAACGTGTGTTCTGAAAGTCAGACAGGGATTGGCCGAAGGCCTTTCGGTTCTTGGTGTACTCCACCGTCAGCTCTACCGCACGCTCAATCACGGCCGCCGCTGGCACGGCGAGCAGCAGGCGTTCGAAGGTGAGCTGGCTCATGATCTGCACAAAACCCTGGCCCTCTACACCGCCCAACAGGTGCGATGCTGGCACTCGCACGCCGTCGAACGACAGCTCCGCCGTGTCGGAGGCGTGCTGGCCGAGTTTTTCCAGCCGTCGACCAACGCTGAAACCCGGCAGGTTTTCGGTTTCGAGCACCAGCAGCGACACGCCCTTTGCACCGGCCTCACCGGTGCGTACCACGACCACCAGCAAGTTGCAGGTGAAGCCATTGGTGATGAAGGTTTTGGCACCGTCAACGATGTAGTGATCGCCGTCAAGCCGCGCTCGCGTCCGGATGGCCTTGAGATCAGAGCCCGCGCCGGGTTCGGTCATTGCGATGCCCGCAAGCATCTCACCGCTGACCAGTCGCGGCAGCCAGCGCTGCTTCTGTTCTTCGGTGCCGTAGTCAAGAATATAGTGCGCAACGATGGAATGCACAGCCGTGTTGGCCGGCACCTCCAGCTTGGCGAGTTCGTCTTGCACCACCAGTTGGTAGGCTAAAGAGGCGCCCGGGCCGCCGTAGGCCTCCGGCATTTCGGGCAGCAGGAAACCGAGATCGCCCAGCGCACGCCAGGTCTCGCGGGGAATAAAGCCCTGACGACGCCAGGTGTCCAGGTGCGGCACCAGCTTGTCAGACGCGCAGCGGCGGACCTGCTCTCTGAAGGTCTCGATCTCGGCATCCATCCAGGGATGCTGCAACAGGCGAGGCAACATGCTCATCACATCCCCGTCAGTCCACCGGAGCAGATCAGCGTTTGGCCGCTGACGTAGTCCGATTCAGGTATACAGAAAAGGTACACAGAGCCCGCGGCCTCTTCGGGCGTGCCGCCACGGCCCAGAGGAATGGTCTGCTCCATCATGGACAGCAGGCCGGGGTTGACGCCGACCTTGATTTCGCGTCCGTCGATGTGTGTGGTGCCGCCCTCAGCGGTGCTGCCGGTCAGGCGCGTCTTGATCAAGCCGAAGGCCACGCAGTTCACGGTGACGTTCATGCGTCCCCATTCTTTGGCCAGCGCCTGGGTCAGGCCCATGATGCCCGCCTTGGCCGCCGAATAGTTGCTCTGTCCGACGTTGCCGAACACCCCGGCCATAGAAGAGATGTTCACCACCTTGCGCATGTTGCGCACGCCGTTATCCAACTCCGACTTGGAGAGCGCACGAATGACCGGCTGCGCCGCCCGAAGAATGCGAAAGGGTGCAGTGAGGTGGCAGTCCATGATGGCATACCACTGCTCGTCGGTCATCTTTTGAATCACGTTGTCCCAGGTGTAGCCAGCGTTGTTGACGATGATGTCGATGCCCTTAAAGTTCTCTACTGCTGCGCCGATGAATCGCTCGGAGAAATCGGGCGCGGTGACGCTGCCCACGCAGGCCACGGCCTCGCCGCCCATGGCCTTGATGGCCTCCACGGTTTCCTGTGCCGGGTCGGCGTCGAGGTCATTGATCACCAAGCGCGCGCCGTCGGCAGCCAGTTTCATGGCGATGCTGCGACCGATGCCACGACCCGAGCCCGTGATCAGGGCGACTTTGCCATCCAGTTTTTTAGTCATCTTGTGTGTCCTGTTTATTTTGTTTGTTGGCGTGGGAAAGGTCAAGCCAGCGCAACGATGGCTTCACCCACAATCTTGTTCTGTCCGTATTGGTTGGCCGATGTCAAGGCCACGCGGGCGCAGGCTTCGCCATCGAGTTCAAGCAATTCGACGACTTCGCCGCTGCAGGTCATGGCGTTGCCCAGATGGGTAATGCCTGCAAAGCGCGCATCGTATTGGCGTATGCGCGATTGCGGCACCCACTGCGTCAGCAAGCGGCCCAGCCAGGCCATGCCCAGCATGCCTTGCGCGAACACGTCGGGCATGCCTGAGCGGCGTGCAAAGTCGGTGTCGATGTGAATCGGGTTGTGGTCGCCCGATGCGCCACCGAACAGTGCCAGCGTGGTGCGGTCCACGGGGGGGAGCTGTAAGGTGGGGAGGCGGTCACCCACTTGAATTGAAGCCGTCATGGTGTCTCTCCTCTCAGTGGCGAACGACAAGGACCGTGCGCAACTCGGCGACGAGTTCATTGCGCTGGTTGGTCACCTTCGAATCCTTGACGGCAAACTCCAGCTTGCCGCCTTTTTTGTCGTAAATGTCGGTGATGGTCGATTGCACGGTGACGGTGTCGCCTGCGCACAAAGTCTTGCGGTAACGGAACGATTGTTCGCCGTGCAGAAGTTTGGCGAGGGGAATGTCCAGATCGGCCAGCAACTGGTCGGTGGCACCACTGTCGAGCTCGGCCGCAAAAAGGAAGGTGGGAGGTGCCGGTATGTCGGCGTAACCGGCAGCCCGCGCGGCATCCGCATCCAGGTAGATGGGGTCCTTCTCGCCGATGGCCTTGGCAAAGAACTGCAGGCGCGTGCGGTCCACCGTCAAGATGGACGGTTTCAATGTGTAGCCGATGAATTTTTTGTCAATCATGCTGCCGCCTTTTCGTAGAGGGTAATGACGCATGCGCCGCCCAGGCCCAAGTTGTGTTGCAGTGCAAAGCGTGCGCCTTCCACCTGCCGCTTGTCCGCCTGGCCACGCAATTGCTGAACCAACTCGGTGCACTGCGCCAGACCCGTAGCGCCAAGGGGGTGGCCCTTCGACAACAAACCACCCGAGGGGTTGGTCACCACCTGGCCGCCGTAGGTGTTGTCGCCGTCTTCCACAAACTTTTGCGCTCCACCGCGTTCGCACAGACCCAGCGCCTCGTAGCTCAGGAGTTCGTTTTGCGCGAAGCAGTCGTGCAGTTCAACGACTTGCACGTCCCTTGGGCCGAGTCCGGCTTCTGCATAAACTTTTTCGGCACAGGCCTTGGCCATGCTGAAGCCCACCACCTCACGCATATCTTTGACGCCGAAAGTCTGAGGGCCGTCCGTTGTCATGGCTTGCGCACGAATACGCACGGCGGTGTTAAGGCCATGCTTTTTGGCAAACCCCTCCGAACAAAGGATGGCGGCTGCCGAACCACAGGTGGGCGGGCAGGCCATCAGGCGCGTCATCACGCCGGGCCACAGCACCGACGCATTCATCACCTCTTCTTCAGTCACCACGGTGCGAAACAGTGCCAGGGGGTTATTGGCTGCATGGCGGCTGGCCTTTGCGCGTATCTTGGCAAAGGTGTTCATGGTCGTTCCGAACTCTTCCATGTGCGCCAGACCTGCGCCACCAAAGTAACGCAGTGCCAGTGGAATTTCGCCATGGCCCACGAGCTCTTCCGTGGCTTCGTCGAAGCGCTGGAAAGGGCTGGCGCGGTCGTTGAATACAGCACCCAGCGCACCGGGATTCATCTGCTCGAATCCGAGCGCAAGAACACAGTCGGCCGCACCGCTCATGACCGCTTGGCGCGCGAGGAACAGTGCGGTCGAGCCGGTGGAGCAGTTGTTGTTGACGTTGACCACAGGAATACCTGTCATGCCCACTTCGTACAGAGCGCGTTGGCCGGCGGTGGAGTCGCCGTAGACATAGCCAACGTAGGCCTGCTGAACCTGAGCGTAGTTCAGACCCGCATCCTGCAGCGCGGCACTGACGGCCTTGGAGGCCATTTGCGGGTACGGCTCACTGGCCCCAGGCTTGGTGAACGGCACCATGCCAACCCCGACGACATAAACGTCTTGCTTCATAAAAGGTCCTTTGTGCGGTGGGCGATCTGCGCCCAGAATATTCATACCGGGTACGCGGTAAATGTTAAGCTCGCATTTCTTTTCCAGCGATGGCTGAAAACCTTGAACCCATGGCAAAAGACCTCAAACAGCAAAAACCTCGGGTAAATACGGGGGCCTCCATTGCCCCTGTTTTTGTCTTCGGAATGCTTTCCGGTCTGAAGAGCAAGGGCATTGACCTGGATGGCCATCTGCGTCAAGCCGGGGTAGACCCTGAGGCTTTGCGCAAGCCGGGCTACGCGGGGGTCACGCCCATGCAATACGTGGCCTTGTTCTATGCCCTGCTGCACGATTCGAAGGACGAATGCTTGGGGCTTTTTTCGCGCCCGTTCAAGCCCGGCAGCTTCGCACTCACCGCCCGTGAGGGGCTGCACGCGTCAGACCTGCGCGGTGCCATCAAGCGCATGGCCGCAGCCCTCAACCTGTTGCAGGACGACGTGCTCTTTTCTCTGCAAATCAGCGGCGAAGAAGCCGGACTGCACATGCAGTCCATCGAACCTGCAAGCCACGCCGCAGTGTTCGCTCAGGAAACCATGGTGCGTGTGCTATGGCGGTTGGCGGCTTGGCTTTTGAACGCGCCGCTGCCGATCCGACATTTCGATTTCACCTACCCAGAGCCCGACACCCAAGAGGGCTACAACCTGGTGTTTCCCGCAGCCAGGCGTTACGGCCAGGCCGCTTTTGGCTTTTGGTTTGCCGCCAAGGAACTGAAGACCCCAGTGAGCCGAGACGAGCACGCCCTGCGTGGGTTCCTGACGGACGCCTACACCCAGGTGATCTCCCCACCGCGCAACTTCGGTGCTGTGGGCCAAAAGGTGCGCAACTTTCTGATGCGCAGCTACCCCCATTGGCCTTCACTGGAAGAGGTGGCCGAAAAGCTGCACACCACGCCTTCTTCGTTGCAGCGGCACTTGGCGGCAGAGCACACCTCCCTGCAATGGCTCAAGGACGACCTGCGCCGCGACCTCGCAATCTCTCGCCTGTCGACCTCCCGGGTGTCATTGGTCCAGTTGGCCAGTGAGCTTGGCTTCAGTGACAGCCCTTCGTTTCAGCGGGCGTTCAAGAAGTGGACAGGTAAACATTGCGGGGCCTATCGGCTGCGATACGGGGTTTAGTGGGGGCAAAACTCAAAGCATCGGGTTATTACTCAGTTGACCGGCGTTTGATTTGTTGAAATACTTCAAACCTAAACTATCACGGCTTCAATTAAATCGGATTCTTGAACCTGTACTGAGAGAGCAGCATGAAAATCGTATCCATTGGTGGCGGGCCTTCGGGCTTGTATTTCGCATTGCTCATGAAAAAACTGGGCCCGCATCACGACATCACGGTGGTTGAGCGCAACAAGCCCTATGACACCTTTGGTTGGGGGGTGGTGTTCTCGGACCAAACCTTGGAGAACATGCGCGAATGGGACATTGAGACGGCCAATGAGGTGCAACAAGCCTTCAACCATTGGGACGACATAGAGATGCATTTCAAGGACCGCGTGATTCGCTCGGGCGGGCACGGGTTTGTCGGTATTGGGCGCAAAAAGTTACTCAATATCTTGCAGTCGCGTTGTGAACAAGTGGGCGTCAAGCTGTTGTTTGAGCAAGATGTGGAGTCGGATCTCGATTTTCCGGATGCCGATTTAGTCATCGCCAGCGATGGCATCAATTCGCGGGTGCGCAGCAGGCTGCCCGAAGTTTTCAAACCCGACATCGTGACCCGCCCCAACCGTTTCATTTGGTTGGGAACCCATCGCTTGTACGACGCGTTTACTTTTTTGTTTGAAAAAACCGATCATGGTTGGTTTCAGGCACACGTTTACAAATTCGACGACAAGACCTCCACATTCATTGTCGAATGTCCAGAGCATGTCTGGAAGGCGCACGGCTTAGACAAAGCGGACCAAGACGCTTCGATTGCTTTTTGTGAAAAGCTGTTTGCCAAAAATTTACAGGGTGAAAAGCTGATGACCAACGCGCGCCATCTGCGTGGCTCGGCTTGGCTCAATTTTCAACGCATCAAGTGCGCCCAATGGTCAGTGTTCAATGGCAACAGCCATGTGGTCTTGATGGGCGATGCCGTGCACACTGCGCATTTCGCCATTGGTTCGGGAACCAAGTTGGCCCTTGAGGACGCGATTGAATTGGTGCGCAAATTCAAGGAATTGGGCGATACCCGGGAGCAAATTCCCGAGGTACTGAAGCAATACCAAGCGGTGCGCGAGATCGACGTGATTCGCTTGCAAAACGCCGCATGGAATGCCATGGAATGGTTTGAGGTGTGCGGCGAACGGTATTGCGATCAGCTTGAGCCTGAGCAATTCATGTATTCCATGCTGACCCGAAGCCAGCGCATCAGCCATGAAAACCTGCGGCTTCGAGACAAAAAATGGCTGGAAGGCTACGAGTCCTGGTTTGCCGGAAGAACCGAAAAGCCTGGTATCCGTCCACCCATGTTCACGCCTTATACGGCGCGATCGGTGACGCTCAAAAATCGGGTGGTGGTCTCGCCCATGGCGCAATACTCGGCTGTGGATGGCCGAGTAGGCGACTACCACTTGGTGCACCTGGGGGCCAGGGCCATGGGAGGGGCCGGGTTGGTCATGGTCGAGATGACTTCGCCCAGCGCTGACGGCCGAATCACCTATGGTTGCCCGGGTTTGTGGTCAGACGAACAGGCCACCGACTTTCAAAAAATCACCGCCTGGGTGCATGCCCAAAGCGACGCCAAAATCGGACTTCAAATTGGCCACGCCGGGCCCAAAGGATCCTCCTGCAGACCCTGGCAAGGGGCGGGCATGGACCAACCCCTGCCGCTGGGTGAAGCAGAAACCAACTGGCCCTTGCTGAGTGCCTCAGCCCAGCCCTATTTGCCACATGGCGATGTGCCCAAAGCCATGACGCGTGCAGACATGGACCGCGTGACCCGCGAGTTTGTCGAGGCCACACAGCGTGCGGCCAAGGTGGGGTTCGACTGGTTGGAGTTGCACTGCGCGCATGGCTATTTACTGTCCAGTTTCATCAGCCCCTTGACCAACCACCGCGATGATGAATATGGCGGCCCGCTGAGCCAACGCTTGCGTTATCCGCTGGAGGTGTTTGCTGCCGTGCGAGCTGCGTGGCCAGCGCATCTGCCGATGTCGGTGCGTATTTCGGCCCACGACTGGGTGGAAGGCGGCATCACCCCGTCGGATGCGGTGGAGATTGCGCGGGCCTTCAAAGCAGCGGGGGCCGACATGATCGACTGCTCATCGGGGCAAGTCAGTGCCAAGCAAAGGCCCACCTATGGCCGCATGTACCAAACCCCATTTGCCGACCGCATCCGGCAAGAGGCGGGCATCCCCACCATCGCAGTCGGTGCCATCTCGGAGGCCGATCACGTCAACAGCATTTTGGCCGCCGGTCGTGCTGATTTGTGCGCGGTGGCGCGCCCGCATCTGGCCAACCCGGCCTGGACCTTGACCGAGGCCGCACGCATCGGGTTCACCGACCTGGCCTGGCCGCGTGCCTACGATTCGGGCAAGCCGCAACTGGAGGCGGCTTTTGCCCGCGAAAGAGCACAACAAGCCGCCACCAAAGGGGATTGACATGCTCAATGGTCGTCACGCGCTCGTCACAGGTGCCGGAACTGGCATAGGTGCCGCGATCACGCTGGCCCTAGCGCAGGCCGGTTGTCGGCTCACGCTGTGCGGTCGTTCGCACGACAAACTGCAAGCGCAGGCAGAACAATTGCACGCGCAAGTGCCCGATGTGGCCTTGCTCATTGCCCCTATGGACGTGACCGATGCGCACGCCGTACAGACCGCAGTGGCCCAGGCGCAAGGGCGTTTTGGACCGGTCAACATACTGGTGAACAATGCAGGTCAAGCACTCAGCCAGCCCTTTGCCAAAACCGATGCGCAGTTGTGGCAACAGATGCTAAACGTCAACCTTACGGGCACTTACCACTGCATTCAAGCGGTACTGCCGGGCATGTTGGCATCGGCCAAGAGCGGCACCCCCGGGCGCATCATCAATGTGGCCAGCACCGCCGGGCTCAAGGGCTACGCCTATGTGTCTGCCTATGTGGCCGCCAAGCATGGGGTGATCGGTTTGACCAAGGCCTTGGCACTGGAACTGGCCCGCAAGGGTGTCACCGTGAACGCCCTCTGCCCGGGCTATACCGAAACCGACATCGTGCGCGAAGCCGTGCAAAACATTGTGGGCAAAACAGGTCAAAGCGAAGCGGAAGCTCGCCAAGCCTTGGCCGCCAGTAACCCACAGGCACGTTTGGTGCAACCGCAAGAAGTGGCCCAAAGCGTGTTGTGGTTGTGTGCCCCGGGCAGCGATGCCATCAACGGACAGGCCATTGCCATCGATGGCGGGGAGCTGGCCGGATGACTACCCTTGAAATCACAACTCAAAGCATCACCGACATGGAGGTGCGCGCCCATGACGGACACCATGCCTCGCTTCGCTTGTGGCTGCGTTTGCTGTCTTGTGCCACGCGCATTGAAGACACCATTCGTCAGCGTTTGCGCGAACAGTTTGGCATCACTCTGCCGCGCTTTGACCTGATGGCCCAGCTAGAACGCGAGCCCGAGGGCTTGTCGATGAGTGAACTCTCGCGCCGCATGATGGTGACGGGTGGCAATGTCACCAGCATCGTCGACCAGTTGGAAAAAGAAGCCTTGGTGAAACGGCAAATGCTGCTCACAGACCGGCGCTCTTTCACCATCAAGCTCACGGCTGAAGGCCGCAGTGTCTTTACCGCTATGGCCCAAGCCCATGAGGCCTGGATTGTTGAGCTGCTGTCTCCCTTGGGAGCTTCACAGCAAGAAGATTTACACCACTTATTGGGCATCTTGAAGTCCCGCAAATCCAACCTAACGCAGGAGAAAACATGAGCCAAAAATATCTGCCCGGACAGCCACACACCTTGCCGCGCCACAACCAGGCCCTGTCCGGCTATCAGCCAGAACATTTTTTGTTGAGTGTGAAAGACGGTGTTGCCACCGTCAGCCTGAACCGACCCGAGCGCAAAAACCCCTTGTCATTCGAGTCCTATGCAGAGTTGCGCGACTTTTTCAGAGCCCTGAGCTACGCCACCGATATCCATGCCGTGGTCATCACGGGATCGGGGGGCAACTTTTGTTCGGGTGGCGACGTGCACGAAATCATTGGCCCCCTGACCCGCATGGACATGCCCGGTTTGTTGGCCTTCACGCGCATGACGGGCGATTTGGTCAAGGCCATGCGCGCCTGCCCGCAACCCATCATTGCCGCAATCGATGGCGTTTGCGCCGGGGCCGGGGCCATATTGGCCATGGCGTCTGACATGCGTTATGGCACAGCGCGCAGCAAAACCTATTTCTTGTTCAATAAAGTGGGGCTGGCCGGTTGCGACATGGGCGCCTGCGCCTTGTTGCCGCGCATTGTGGGGCAGGGCCGGGCCAGTGAATTGTTGTTCACGGGCCGTGGGCTGGGGGCCGAAGAGGCCGAACGCTGGGGCTTTTACAACCGCATTTGCAGCGCCGAAGACCTTTTGGCATCGGCCCAGGCCATGGCCGCACAGTTGGCGGCAGGGCCCACATTCGCCAACGGCATGACTAAAAAAATGCTGCAACAAGAATGGAACATGGGTGTGGACGAAGCCATCGAAGCCGAAGCCCAAGCCCAAGCCATTTGCATGGCCACCAACGACTTCCACCGGGCCTACCATGCCTTTGTGGCCAAGCAAACGCCCGTGTTTGAAGGGGACTGAAGCATGACCCACCCCGCAGAACTGGACTGGCCTTTTTTTGAAGACCCCCACCGCGAATTCAAATCGCGCTTGGACACTTGGTGCCAGCAACATCTGGCGCATCCCCACCACGACGAAAGCCGCGATGCGGTAGACGCTGAATGCATTCGGCTGGTTCGCCTGCTGGGTGCAGGGGGCTGGTTAAGGCACGCGGTGTCGGGCCAGGCTTATGGTGCGGCAGCTGATGCAATCGACACGCGTCAACTGTGTTTGTTGCGTGAATCGCTGGCCTTTCACAATGGGCTGGCCGACTTTGCCTTTGCCATGCAGGGGCTGGGCACCGGGGCCATCAGCCTCATGGGCACACCCGACCAAAAACAACGCTATCTGCCGCGTGTGGCTTCGGGTCAGGCCTTGTCGGCGTTTGCCTTGAGCGAACCCGAGGCGGGGTCCGATGTGGCCGCCATGCAGTGCAGTGCCACCCCAACGGCCGATGGCTATGTGCTGAACGGCCGAAAAACCTGGATATCGAACGGCGGCATTGCCGATTTTTATGTCGTGTTTGCCCGCACGGGCGAAGCGCCAGGCGCGCGGGGCATATCGGCCTTCATCGTGGACGCCAATGCCCCCGGGCTGTTGATCGAGGAACGCATTGATGTGGTGGCCCCGCACCCCCTGGCCACACTCAAGTTTGAGCAATGCCATGTGGGCGAGGGGCAACGCATTGGGGAGGCCGGTCAGGGCTTCAAAGTGGCTATGGCCACACTCGATGTGTTTCGCACCTCGGTGGCCGCAGCCGCTTTGGGTTTTGCACGCCGGGCGCTGCACGAGTCGGTTGCGTGGGCCCGTTCGCGCCAAATGTTTGGCCAAAGCCTGGGCGATTTCCAGATCACCCAAACCAAGATCGCCCAAATGGCGACGATGCTTGACGCTGCCACATTGCTCACTTACCGTGCGGCTTGGCTGCGCGACCAAGGGCAGCGCATCACCCGTGAAGCGGCCATGGCCAAGATGACGGCCACCGAAAACGCCCAGCAGATCATTGACATGGCGGTGCAGATGCACGGCGGCATGGGCGTTAAAAAAGGCTGCATTGTCGAATCGCTGTACCGCGAAATCCGGGCTCTGCGCATTTACGAAGGCGCAACCGAAGTGCAGCAATTGATCATCGGCAAAGACGTGCTCAAAGCCTGAACGATCTGGACACATGGAGGCACTATGACAACCCTCAACACGCTGGCCCCCAGCAGCCACACCGACACATTTGCCCGCGACCGCTTGCCACCTATGGCGCAGTGGCCCGAGTTTTTGTTCGATGCACCCGAAGTGCAATACCCTGCGCAAATCAACTGCGCCGTGGAGTTGGTGGATCGCCATGTGCGCGAAGGCCGAGGTGATCGCATCGCGGTGCATGGGGTGAGCGACTTCGCCACGGGTGGCGGAGACTTCAGCTGGACCTATGCCCAACTGCAAGACAAAAGCCACCGCATTGCCCAAGTGCTGACGCAAGACATGGGCTTGGTCGCTGGGAACCGGATCTTGCTGCGCGGGGGCAACAGCCCCATGATGGCCGCCTGTTTATTGGGGGCCTTGCATGCAGGTTTGGTGGTGGTGCCCACCATGCCCTTGTTGCGCGCAGGCGAGTTGGCGCAAATCATTGACAAAGCGCAAGTCAGTGCGGCCTTGTGCGACAGTTTGCTGGCCGATGAACTGCAGCACTGCATGACACCCGGCCACCCCGCTTACCAAGCCTGCTTGAAGCAAGTGGTGCATTTCAGAAGCCCACAGGCGCAAGGCCTAGAGCAACGCATGACCCAAGTTTCGGGTGTTTATGCGCCGCACCCCACCAGTCGGGACGATGTCTGTTTGATTGCTTTCACCAGTGGCACCACCGGCAAGCCCAAGGGCACCATGCACTTTCATCGGGACGTGCTGGCCATGTGCGACTTGTTTCCCCGTCATATTCTGAACATGCAAGCCACTGACGTGGTCTGCGGCACCCCGCCCATTGCCTTCACCTTTGGTTTGGGTGGCTTGCTGGCGTTTCCGTTGCGTTATGGGGCCAGCACCGTTTTGCTCGAAAAGCACACCCCCGAAACCTTGCTGCAAACCATTGCCAAGTACCAAGTCACGCAGTGCTACACCGCGCCCACCATGTACCGCCAAATGGCGGCCATCGCCTCAAAATTTGATTTGTCCAGCCTCAAGCACCCGGTATCGGCAGGCGAGGCCCTGCCCGACGCCACACGTCAATTGTGGAAGCAGTCCACAGGCATCGAGATGACCGACGGCATTGGCGGCACCGAGGTGATCCATATCTATATCTCCAGCGCCGGAGACCAAGTGCGCCCCGGCAGCATTGGCAAAGTGGTGCCGGGTTACGTGGCCCAAATAGTGGGCGACGACATGCAACCCGTAGCGCCGGGCACCGTGGGCCGACTGGCCGTGCGCGGCCCCACTGGGTGCAGGTATCTGGACGATCCGCGCCAGCAAGACTACGTCAAAGACGGCTGGAACCTGCCCGGTGACACCTTCGTCATGGACGCCGATGGCTACTTCAGCTACCAAGCCCGCAACGACGACATGATCATCTCGGCGGGCTACAACATTGCAGGCCCCGAAGTCGAGGGGGCCTTGTTGCTTCACCCGGCGGTGGCCGAGTGCGGCGTGGTGGCCATGCCCGACGAAGACCGGGGGCAGATCGTGCAGGCCTTTGTGGTGCTCAAACCCGGGCATGTGGGCGATGCCCCAATGGAAAAAGCATTGCAAGAGCACGTCAAGCAAACCATTGCGCCCTTCAAGTACCCGCGCAAAATCGTCTTTTTAGACGTGCTGCCGCGCACCGAAACCGGCAAATTGCAGCGCTTCAAGCTGCGTCAACTCAATAGCTAAGGAACTGCCATGTTCAACGTTTTGCAACCAGAAGGGTGGGCACCCGCCAAGGGCTATGCCAACGGCATTGAAGCGCGCGGCCGCATGGTGTTCGTCGCGGGCATGATCGGCTGGAACGGGCAGGCCCAGTTTGAAACCGACGACTTTGTGGGCCAATGCCGCCAAGCGCTGCAAAACATTGTCGACACGCTGGCTTGTGCCGGAGCCGGACCACAGCACATGGCCCGCATGACTTGGTACGTCAAAGACAAGAAAGAGTACTTGGCCCGAGGCAGAGAACTGGGCAAGGTTTATCAAGAGGTCATCGGCAAAAACTACCCCGCCATGACCTTGGTGCAGGTGGCCGATTTGGTGGAAGACCGCGCCCAGGTCGAGATCGAGGTCACGGCGGTGGTGCCGGATTAGTCCTAAGCCCGAACCCGGATAATTTTTTCCAGCGTGCGCTTGAGTTGGGCTACTTCGGCCGTGCCAATGTCTGCCATCACTTGCGACTCATGGGCGCGGGCTTGGTCCAAGAGGGGTTTGACTTTGCGCTGACCTGCAGGCGTCAGGCTCACCAGCGACTGGCGTTTGTCATGCGGTGCATCCACCCGTTTGACCCAGCCCGCATCTTCCATGCGGCCCACCAACTTGGTCACGGTGGGTTGTTTGGACAGCACGATGTTGGCCAACTCGCCCACGCTCAAAGCATCTTTACCCGACAAACTGGCCATGACGCGCCACTCCATCAGGCTCAAGCCATTGGCTTCGACCACCGCATGGAACTCACTCGAAATCAAGTGGCTGGCGCGTGCCAGCAAATACGCCAGGTAATCGTCCACAAAGCCGGGGGCGTTGTTCATGCTCAGCCCAAGCGCCGACCCGGGTGAAAGTGAAGGTGAAGGTGAAGCGGGCAGTGGCAGTGGCTGCGAAACGGGGGTTTTGGGCATAGGGTCATTATGGATGAAATTACATGAATATTCATATAAACTGTTTTCTGTGACGCGTTTAATGCGAGTTGGCTCGGCTGCTCAGCGGCTCTGGAGAAAAACATGTTGGTAGAAAAAATAGAGCACAAATGGATCGCGGCCTTTGTCCGCACCTTCACCCTGTGCAAAGTACAGCCGGGCGAGGTGGTGGCGTTGTTGGCCGAAACCCAGTCGCGCCGCGTGAATGTGGACTTGGCCCGTTTGGCACTGGAGAGCATGGGTGCCAAAGTGTTTGAAATCACACTCACCTCGCCCCCGCTCACGGCCCCAGCGCCCGTACGCTCGACGGGTGCCAGCGATGCCATTGGGCAATTGGGCCCGGTGGTGGCTGCACTGGCCCGTGCCGACATGGTGGTCGACTGCACAGTCGAGGGCTTGCTGCACGCCCCCGAGTTGCCCGCCATCTTGAAAGGTGCCGACGGCCACATGCCCCGCTTGTTGATGGTGTCCAACGAACACCCCGAAATTTTGGAACGCACCGTGCCCGACCCGGCCCTAGAGGGCGTGGTGCGTGCGGCCATGAAAAAACTGCGGGGCGCACAGCAAATGCACGTCACATCGGCAGCCGGAACCGATTTGCGCATCCACTTGAAGCAAGCGGTGGTGGGCGGCGTGTGGGGCTTTTGCACCAAACCGGGCATGGTCTCGCACTGGCCCGGCGGGCTGGCGCTGGCGTTTCCGGCGGCGGGCAGCGTGCAGGGCACTTTGGTCATGGCCCCGGGCGATGTCAACCTGACTTTTAAAAGCTACCTGCGCGACAAAATTCAGCTGACGATAGAAAACGACAGCGTGACCCGCATCGACGGCGAAGGGGTCGATGTGGACCTAATGCGCGGCTACTGGAAAGCTTGGGAAGAGGCCGAAGGGCACCGTGCAGCCTATGCGGTCTCGCATGTGGGCTTTGGGCTAAACCCGGCAGCACGCTGGGATTCGATGGCCTTTTATGACAAACGCGATTGCAACGGCACCGAGCTGCGGGCCTTTGCGGGCAACTTTTTGTACTCCACCGGGGCCAACGAAGTGGCGGGCCGCCACACCCTGGGGCACTTTGATTTGCCCATGCGCCACTGCACCATCCTCCTAGACGACACGGTGGTGGTGGAGGCGGGGCAAGTGGTGAGCGCGGCGTTGGCCTGAACAACGGCATGCACAACGACCTGAACAACGACCTGAACAACGACATGCGCAACGACCTACGCAACGACATGCACAACAGCATGAACAACGCCATGCGCAATGGCATGCAAGAGATCCCGCATGGCATCGCCGTGCCTGCGCATGCAAGCACCCACCCCGGCGCAAAGGTCGCACCCGAGAGCATTCAGGGTGCCAGCCCCGCTAAGCCTCCCCTTATTTTTTTGCACGGTATTGGTGGCCGCGCCAGTGGCTGGGCGGCCATTCAGCAAACCTGTGCGCAAGCCGGCCATGCCAGCCTGGCTTGGGACATGCCGGGCTACGGCAACAGCCCCAGCATCGAGCCCTTTACTTTTGACGGTCTGGTCGATGCACTTGCCGCGCTGATGGATGCACATGGCCTGCCCCAAGCCGTGTTGGTAGGCCACAGCATGGGCGGCATGGTGGCCTTGCAAATGTGGGCGCGTCACCCCGAACGCGTGGCGGGCTTGGTGTTGGCGGCCAGCAGCCCGGCGTTTGGCCATGGCAGTGGCGACTTTCAGCAAGCCTTTTTAGCGCAGCGTCTGGCCCCCCTAGAGGCAGGCAAAAGCATGGCCGACGTTGCTGATAATTTGGTGCCCACCATGCTGGCGCCGGGTTATGCAGGCCCGGGCTTGGCGCAAGCCAAAGCCTGCATGGGCTCGATCTCGCCTGCCGCCTACAAAGCCGCACTCGGTGCGCTGGTGCAGTTCGAGCAACGCACCGCCCTGCCCACGATTACGGTGCCCACTTTGTGCCTGGCTGCCGAACACGACCGCACCGCATCCCCTGCCGTCGTGCAACGCATGGCCGAAAAAATTCCTGGCGCGCAAACCCTGTGCCTGAACGGCGTGGGCCACTTGATGACCTTTGAGCAACCCGACAGCTTTGCCAATGCACTGCTGCCTTTTTTGCAGAGATTCTGATGACCGCTTACATCCCCGCAGCCGATCCCATGCCCATTTGTGGCGACGACTTCCCCCTCACCGACAAACAGCAACGCCTGATGGCGCTGGCCCGACAACTGGGCCGCGACCAATTTGCCCCGCGTGCCGCCCAACTCGACCGCGATGCGCAGTTTCCGTTTGCCAACTACGACGACCTGCGCAGCTCTGGCCTGCTGGCGCTGTGCGTGCCCGAAGCCCACGGGGGGCAGGGGGCCGATTACGCCACCTACGCCATGGTCTCGGCCGAAATCGGGCGCTATTGTGGTGCCACGGCGCTGACTTTCAACATGCACGTCTGCACCATGTTGTGGAGCGGCTTGTTGTCTGAAGACCTGGAGATGACCCCCGAGCAACGGGCCACCCACCGTCAACACCAAAAAATGCACTTTGGCCGTGTGGTGAATGAAGGGGCCATTTATGCGCAGCCCTTTTCCGAAGGGGGCGCCGCTGCTGCTGGGGCGCAGCCGTTTGGCACCTTGGCCGTCAAGGTCGAGGGCGGTTGGCGGGTCAATGGCAAAAAAATCTTTGCATCCCTGTCCGATGCCGCCCACTACTTTGGTGTTTTGTGCACCGAGAAAAAACCCGACGCTGACCTCTCGCGCCGCGATACCTTGTACCTGGCCATCCCCCGCACTGCCCCCGGCCTCACGGTCGAAGGCGATTGGGACCCCTTGGGCATGCGGGCCACTGTGTCGCGCAACCTGGTGTTCAAGGATGTGTTTGTGCCTGAAGACGCCGCCCTCATGCCGCAGGGCCTGTACTTTCAGGCGGCCAGTCGCTGGCCCCATATGTTCATGACGCTGTCGCCCACTTACATGGGCATTGCCCAAGCCGCTTACGACTTCACGGTGGCCTATTTGCGCGGCGAAATTCCGGGCACGGGCCCCGTCAAGCGCCGCCAGTTCGCCACCAAACAAATCGCGGTGGCCGAGATGTTCATCAAACTGGAGCAAACGCGCAACTTGTTTTTGCGTGCCATCACCGATGCCCGTGTGGACCCCAGCAAGTCCACCCGCTTGCGCGCCTATGCCGCGCAGTTCAGCATCATGGAAAACGCACAAGACATTGCCCGTTTGGCCATTCGCACTTGTGGCGGGCAGTCCATGCTCAAGTCTTTGCCGCTAGAGCGCTTGTACCGCGACGCCCGATGCGGCTCGCTCATGTTGCCCTGGACGGCCGAGTTGTGCATGGACCGCATTGGCCGCGAAGCCCTGTACGGCCCCGGCGAAAAAGACGAATGAAACCGGACACCCAAGCCACGCCCGAGCACAGCCCGCTGGCGCAGCGTTTTCAGGCCTTGGCGCAGCAGCAAGGCAGCCACATTGCTTTGCACTTCAGGCAAGACAAAGCCTTGTGGACCTGCGACTTCGCCAAATTCTGGCGACGGGTGGAGCGGGTCACGGCGCACCTGCAAAGCGATTGGCAAATCCAGGCCGGTGACCGGGTTGCCTGGCTGGGTTTGAACCACGAATTGCAACTGGTTGCGCTGGTGGCCTGCGCCCGTATTGGGGCGGTGTTCATGCCGCTCAATTACCGTTTGGCGGTGGCTGAATTGCAGCAAGTATTGGCCGACGCCACGCCAGCTTTGCTGGTGCACGACAGCCTGCACGACCCGGTGGCCCCATCGCTCAACGGGCCGAGCCTTCGCCGCACACACCAAGACGCGTTGATCAATGCGCCCGCGCCACGCGGCTTGTCTTTGCCTGCACTCACGGGCGATGCCCCGGTGTTGTTGGTCTACACCTCGGGCACCACCGGGCAGCCCAAAGGCGCGCTGCACACACAAAACAATTTGCTGGCCAATGCGCGGGCGAGTCAGGCCGCGCACGGGTTTGTGCCCAGCGACCAAGTGCTTTCTACTTTGCCGCTTTTCCATGTGGGGGGCTTGTGCATTCAGACCTTGCCCGCCCTGCTGGCCGGGGTCACGGTGATTTTGCACGCCCGTTTTGACGCGCAAGCCTGGCTTGATGAAGTCCAGTCCAGTCGCCCCAGTTTGTCGCTTTTAGTGCCCGCCACTTTGCGCGCTGTCATCGATCATCCGCACTGGCCCATGGCGCAGTTGTCGTCCTTGCGCGGCCTGATGACGGGCTCGTCCACCATTCCAGCCCCGTATTTGCAGGCGTTTCATCACCGGGGCATTCCGGTGGGGCAGATTTACGGCACCACCGAAACCGGGCCAGTCTCCATCGTCTTGCCATTTGACCAAGCCGTGGCCCGCATGGGCAGCACAGGCTGGCCGCAAGCTGAGGCCCAACTGGCCTTGCGCAACGAGCAAGGCCAAAGCG